>ERZ1034882.68-NODE-68-length-59892-cov-21.546084_pt1 | contig 59892 bp, 48 predicted proteins | sample MGYA00520606_ERZ1034882 | MGnify/ENA primary metagenome ERZ1034882 (study PRJEB33766, sample SAMN09781726) | gut metagenome | biome: gut microbiome | host: Homo sapiens | place: Madagascar | study: EMG produced TPA metagenomics assembly of the PRJNA485056 data set...
ACGGCAACCCTACGTTACGAGCCATGCACTCAATTCATAAATGTGTCGCAAAAGACGCTCCACATTTATTTCATTGACGGCTGTCGCCGTATAAAGTCAAAAACAAAAACAGCGACTTGTGAGCAAGCTCCCAGATCGCTGTTTCTGTTTTGACTTTGCATGGCTCGTAACTTTCAATTTATCGATAGAACTCCACAAGGGAACCCAGCTTAGCCGACATATTCAGCATCATGGCATCCAACACAGTGATGGCGGTCATGCATTCCATGACAACGACAGCTCTGGGGACGATGATGGGATCGTGACGACCGCGGATGGTAAGCTCGGTATTTTCACCGGAGCGGTTCACGGTCTGCTGGGGGCGGAAGATGGAGGGAGTGGGTTTCACATAAGCACGGACGATGATAGGACTTCCGTCACTCATACCTCCTAAAATACCGCCGGAATGATTGCTGGTCTTTGTGACTTGGCCGTTCTCCATGCGGAAGGGATCGTTATTCTCACTACCGGTATGACGGGATGCTTCTGCACCATCGCCGATCTCTACACATTTTACGGCACCGATGGACATGATGGCTTTCGCAAGGTTGGCATCCAGCTTCTCGAACACCGGATCTCCGATGCCTGCGGGAAGTCCTTCGACAAGACATTCCATGCATCCGCCCACAGAATCGCAGGCTTCTCTTGCCTGCTGCAGATAAGCACAGGCTTTTTCATCAGCTTCTGCATCCGGCATGGCGGTGATAGTGGAGCGGGCAGTAGTACGGTCGAACTTTGTAAGATCTGCATCCACGGGACCGATGGAGCGGGTGTAGGCGAATGCGGTAATACCCATCTGCTCTAAGATCTTGGCTGCAATGGCTCCGGCAGCCACACGCCCGATGGTCTCACGACCGGAGGAACGTCCGCCACCCCGGTAATCCCGGAAACCGTATTTGGCATCGAAACAATAATCCGCATGACCGGGACGGTAATTCTCTGCGATCTCGCTGTAATCTGCGGAAATCTGAGAGGTATTATGTACCATCAGGGAGATGGGGGTGCCGGTGGTCCTGCCTTCGAAGACTCCGGAGAGAATCTCCACCTGATCGGCCTCCTTGCGCTGAGTGGTGATGGTACTGGTGCCGGGTTTGCGGCGGTCTAAGTATTTCTGTATATCTTCCTCGGAGAGAGACAGTCCTGCGGGACAGCCGTCTACGACGACACCTAATGCTTTCCCGTGGGATTCTCCCCAGGTAGTGATCCTGAAAATGTTTCCAAATGTTGAACCGGCCATGGCGGATCTCCTTTTCCAACTGTTCAGAACCCCACCCATACATTCTTAAAAACGCACGATGAATTGTGCTTCCTCACTGCTGCGCAGAGGTTCTGAATAGTTACCTTTTTATCATAGATTATACGCAATTACAGAAAAAACCGCAACTTTTTTATAGAAAAAGGATGCAACGGAATATAAAATATGCTATCATATTACATAATTGCTAACGGGAAGCAAAAGGTCGAATATACAAATGGAAAAAACAACGGAAGAGAAAGCCAGAGCAAAACTTCTGAAATTGGGGAAAAAGAATCGATGGAACAGGGCGGTAGTAGTGCTACTGCTGTTTTTTGTGATGCCTTTTTTTCATGTTTGTAACTATTGTAAGAATAACGGAAAGCGCTTTACTGTGATGGCGGGAACCTTTTTCCTATTTGCGGTATACAGTAGTTTTTCATTCCCGGCGTTTATTACAGAGGATGTGGGGAATGACTATGAATTGAAAAATGCCGAGACTGCCGACATCTCTCTGGCGGAGGAGAAGGAACCGGATATGGCGGGGCTGGAACTCTTAGAGGATGAGGACGTTCTGGAACAGTCGGATTACAACAGTACTTCCCACGGCTATGCACTGGTAGACAAATACGATGCCTCTGACATTTTGCGGGCTTCGGAGGAAATTGTGAGTGAAAATGCCCAGGAGAACGGAGCAGACAGCGATGCGCGTGAGGCTGCGGAGCAACAGGAATTCCGCTCTGATGACTGGAGACTGGTTCTGATCAACAAGCAGAACTCCATTCCGGAGGATTATACGTTTCAGCTGGGCACCATCCGGGGGTCCATGCAGTGCGACAAGAGAATCTTAGAGGATCTTCTTGCTATGCTGGAGGCAGCGGAAAAGGATGGCGTGAACCTGACGATCTGCTCTCCTTACCGGGATCTGGAGTATCAGAAGATGCTGTTCAACCGGAAGATCAAGAGGTATATGAACCGCGGAATGTCCTATATGGAAGCTTATCAGTTGTCCAGTCAGGCAGTGACGGTACCGGGAGCCAGTGAGCATCAGATCGGGCTGGCACTGGATATTGTGTGTAACGACTATATGTCGCTGGATGAAGGCTTCGGCGATACGAAGGCAGGAAAGTGGCTGGCAGCCAACAGCGGTTGTTTTGGATTTATCTTACGATACCCGGAAGGCAAGGAGAACATTACGGGGATCGAATATGAACCGTGGCATTTCCGCTATGTAGGGAAAGCAGCAGCGCCTGTGATTATGGAACAGGGCATAACATTAGAAGAATTCTGGGAGGAATATGTAGAAGATGTATCGATTGATTAAACAGGAAGGACGTGCTAAAAGAGGAGAATTTACCACAGTGCATGGCGTGATCCAGACCCCTGTATTTATGAATGTGGGAACGGTAGCGGCGATCAAGGGCGCCGTATCCACAGCAGACTTAGAGCAGATCGGAACCCAGGTGGAATTATCCAACACCTACCATCTGCATGTCAGACCCGGTGACCAAATTATCAAACAGATGGGCGGACTTCACAAGTTCATGTCCTGGAATAAGCCGATTTTGACAGATTCCGGCGGATTTCAGGTATTTTCCCTGGCGGGACTTCGTAAGATCAAGGAAGAGGGCGTTACCTTCCGCTCCCATATTGATGGTCATAAGATCTTCATGGGGCCGGAGGAGAGCATGCAGATCCAGTCGAATCTGGGATCTACCATTGCCATGGCTTTTGATGAGTGTGCGCCCAGTAAGGCGGACCGGATGTACGTACAGAATTCCGTGGAGCGGACTACCAGATGGCTGCAAAGATGCCAGGCAGAGATGAAGCGTCTGAACAGTTTAGAGGATACGGTGAACCCGCACCAGCTGTTATTCGGTATCAATCAGGGTGCTATCTATGAAGATATCCGTATCGAGCATGCCAAGCGGATCGCTGAGATGAATCTGGATGGTTATGCGGTCGGCGGTCTGGCAGTGGGCGAGACCCACGAGGAAATGTATCACATTCTGGATGAGGTGGTACCTTATCTACCGGTGAACAAGCCAACCTACCTTATGGGCGTGGGTACCCCGGCCAATATTCTGGAGGGTGTAGAGCGAGGTGTTGATTTCTTCGACTGCGTATATCCGACGAGAAACGGACGCCATGGACATTTATATACCAACCATGGAAAGATCAATCTGTTCAATGCCAAATACGAACTGGATGACAGACCCATCGAAGAGGGCTGCAACTGTCCTGCCTGCCAGCGATATTCCAGAGCTTATATCCGTCATCTGTTAAAAGCGAAGGAGATGCTGGGCATGCGTCTTTGTGTACTCCACAATCTGTATTTTTATAATACCATGATGACGGAGATCCGCGATGCCTTGGATGCAGGCCGTTTTGCAGAATATAAAAAACACAAGCTGGATTCCATGGCTACACCGTTAGAATAAGTTGCATCTGTCGGAGTTTAGAGTTATTTCATACAATTTTATGCAAAAAGACTTGCCCCTTAAGCTATTTTTGTGTATCATACTTACTTGTACAGATAGTTTTACAGGCGTAACACGCCGGAATGGAGGAACAAATGGGTATTTTATTAACTGAGTCAGAGGCTGCTGCAGCAGGTTCCGGAACCAGCATGATCTTTATGCTTCTTGTATATGCAGTATTGATCGGTGCAATGTGGTTTTTCTTTATGAGACCGCAGAAGAAGGAACAGAAGAGAGTAGCTGCAATGCTGTCCAACTTAGAGACAGGTGACTGCGTTCTGACCACTTCCGGTTTCTATGGCATCGTGATCGATATTACCGACGATACCGTTATCGTAGAGTTCGGTAATAACAAGAACTGCCGTATTCCTATGGAGAAATCTGCCATCAGCAAGGTTGAGAAGGCTGGAGAGAACTAAAAAGAAGTGAAAAAGGAGCAATGCCGGGATAAGGTATTGCTCCTTTTTACGTGTATGACACACCTAACAACTTGATCTATTTTAATGTGCATAATTGCATTTATGTTAATTTTCAATGTTGAAATTTCATACAGTATCAGTTATTATGAAATAAGTATTTTACGTAAAAAATACAGGAAATATCACAGGAAACGAGGGAAATAACACTATGGAGTTACATATTACCTGTATTCCCGGCGACGGCATCGGTCCGGAGATCGTCAGGGAGACAAAAAAGGTTTTAGACAAAGTTGCGCATAAATATGGTCATAAAATGATCTATAAGGATATTTTAATGGGTGGAGCTTCCATTGATGTCCATGGAGTCCCTCTGACAGAGGAAGCTATCGCGGATGCCAAAGCGGCGGATGCGGTGCTGATGGGATCCATTGGCGGTAATACCACCACATCCCCCTGGTACAAATTACCTCCCGAAAAGCGCCCGGAAGCAGGACTTCTGGCAATGCGCAAAGCGTTGAATCTGTTTGCTAATTTAAGACCGGCAGTGCTCTATGATGAGTTGGCAGCGGCGTGCCCTCTGAAGGAGGAGATCAGTAAGGCCGGATTCGATATGCTGATCATGAGAGAATTGACCGGTGGATTATACTTTGGTGAGCGTAAGACCATCGAGGAGAACGGGGTGAGAAAAGCGACAGATACCCTGACCTATGATGAGAACGAGATACGCAGGATCGCCATTAAAGGCTTTGATATTGCCAGAAAGCGCAGGAAAAAGGTAACCAGCGTGGACAAAGCCAATGTGCTGGATTCCTCCAGATTGTGGAGAAAAGTTGTGGAAGAGGTAGCGAAGGATTATCCTGACGTTACTTTGGAACATATGCTGGTAGACAACTGTGCCATGCAGTTGGTTAAGGATCCCGCACAGTTTGATGTGATCCTGACAGAGAATATGTTTGGAGATATCCTGTCCGACGAGGCAAGTATGGTGACCGGTTCCATCGGAATGTTAGCCAGCGCCAGCTTAAACGATACAAAGTTTGGTCTCTACGAGCCCAGCCACGGATCCGCTCCGGACATTGCGGGTAAAGATATTGCAAACCCTATCGCCACCGTATTAAGCGCGTCTATGATGCTTCGTTACAGCTTTGACCTGGACGAAGAGGCAGATGCCATCGAGGCAGCGGTGAAGAAGGTATTGCAGGACGGCTTCCGCACCGGCGATATCATGTCTGAGGGTTGCACACAGGTCGGCTGTACCGAGATGGGAGACCTTCTGGCAGAGAGAATCTGATGTCTTTTGCCCCCGGAAGCACATTTATCCGGTATAGAGAAAATAAGGAAGAGAAAGAGAGATATAATTATGAGAAGTGATTCCGTTAAGACAGGAACTGCCCAGGCACCCCACAGAAGTCTGTTCAATGCGCTGGGATTTACCGAAGAAGAGAGAAGACGCCCCATGATCGGTATCGTCAGCTCCTTCAATGAGATCGTACCCGGACATATGAATCTGGATAAGATCACAGAAGCTGTAAAAATGGGCGTAGCCATGGCAGGTGGTATGCCCGTAGTATTCCCCGCCATCGCTGTATGCGACGGTATTGCCATGGGACATGTGGGAATGAAGTATTCCCTGGTGACCAGAGACCTGATCGCCGACAGCACCGAGTGCATGGCTATGGCACACGGATTTGACGGTCTGGTATGTATTCCCAACTGTGACAAGAATGTTCCCGGACTTTTGATGGCGGCAGCCAGAGTAAATATCCCCACTATCTTTGTATCCGGCGGTCCCATGTTGGCCGGTCATGTACACGGACAGAAGAGAAGCTTATCCTCTATGTTCGAGGCAGTGGGAAGTGTGGCAGCCGGTACCATGACTATGGATGAACTGGCTGAGTTCGAGGAAAAGGTATGTCCTACCTGCGGTTCCTGCTCCGGTATGTATACCGCGAACTCCATGAACTGTCTGACCGAAGCCATTGGTATGGGACTTCGTGGCAACGGTACGATCCCCGCCGTATATTCCGAACGTATCCGTCTGGCAAAACATGCCGGCATGAAGATCATGGAACTGGTAGAGAAAAATATCCGTCCCAGAGACATCATGACGCCGGAAGCTTTTCAGAATGCATTGACTGTGGATATGGCACTTGGATGCTCTACCAATACCATGCTGCATCTGCCCGCTATCGCAAGAGAAGCAGGTGTGGAACTGAACCTGGAGATCGCCAACGAGATCTCTGCCAAGACTCCGAATCTGTGCCATCTGGCACCTGCCGGTCCTACTTATATGGAAGACCTGAACGAAGCAGGCGGTGTCTATGCGGTAATGAATGAATTGTCCAAGAAGGGACTTTTGAACCTCGACTGCCTGACTGCCAACGGTACGACCGTAGGAGAGAATATCAAGAATTGTGTCAACAAGAATCCGGAAGTTATCCGCCCTGTGGAGAACCCCTATTCCCAGACCGGCGGTATTGCTGTATTGAAGGGCAACCTGGCACCGGACAGTGGCGTGGTCAAGAGATCTGCTGTGGCACCGGAGATGCTGGTACACGAAGGTCCTGCCAGAGTATTCGACTGTGAAGAAGATGCTATTGATGCTATCAAGTCCGGTAAAATCGTGGCAGGCGATGTAGTAGTGATCCGTTATGAAGGACCCAAGGGCGGTCCCGGCATGAGAGAGATGCTGAATCCCACTTCTGCCATTGCAGGCATGGGACTGGGTTCCAGCGTGGCACTGATCACCGACGGACGTTTCTCCGGAGCTTCCCGTGGCGCATCCATCGGACATGTCTCTCCGGAGGCGGCAGTGGGCGGCCCGATCGCACTGGTGGAAGAGGGCGATATCATCCGTATCAACATTCCGGAGAACAAACTGGATGTACTGGTATCCGACGAAGAACTGGCAGCCAGAAGAGCAAAATGGCAGCCCAGAGAGCCTAAGATCACGACCGGCTACCTGGCAAGATATCATGAACTGGTGACCAGTGGTAACCGCGGTGCGGTACTGGAAGCACCTTCTCAGAAAAACTAAGCAATCATTAAAATAACCGGAGGGATTTTGCAATGCAGTTAACAGGATCGGAAATTCTGGTAGAATGCCTGAAGGAGCAGGGGGTAGATACCGTATTCGGTTACCCCGGCGGGGCAATCCTTAATATTTACGACGCACTTTATAAGCACAGTGGTGAGATCAGACATATTCTGACTTCTCATGAACAGGGAGCGGCACATGCGGCGGACGGCTATGCGAGAGCTACGGGAAAAGTTGGTGTCTGCATGGCTACCAGCGGCCCCGGCGCCACGAATCTGGTCACCGGTATCGCTACGGCTTACATGGATTCTGTACCGATGGTAGCGATCACCGCCAACGTTACCTTACCTTTACTCGGCAAGGACAGCTTCCAGGAGGTGGATATCGCCGGCGTGACCATGCCCATTACGAAGCATGGTTATATTGTGAAAAACGTGGAGATCCTGGCAGATACCATCCGCAAGGCATTCCATATCGCCAGGAGCGGAAGACCCGGTCCTGTCCTGATCGATATTACGAAGGATGTGACGGCAGCTACCTGTGAGTACACGCCCATGACGATTCAGCCGGAGGAGAGAGTGACCCGTTACACCAGGGAAGAACTGATGCTGGTAGCGGAGATGATCCACAAGGCGAAAAAACCATACATCTATCTGGGCGGCGGAGCCATCATTTCCGAGGCAAGTGCTGAGGTGGCAGAATTCGCAGAGCTGATCGATGCACCGGTATGTGATACTCTGATGGGTAAGGGAGCCTTTGATGGAAAAAGTGAGCGCTATACCGGCATGATCGGCATGCATGGTACCAAGACTTCGAACCTTGGAGTCAGCGAATGTGATCTGTTGGTGGCACTGGGAGCCAGATTCTCCGACCGTGTGACCGGTAACCCGAAGAAATTTGCGGAGAATGCAAGAATCATCCAGCTGGATGTGGATGCTGCGGAGATCAATAAGAATATCCGTGTGGATGCCTCTCTGGTAGGAGATCTGAAGAAAACTCTGACAGAATTAAATGCCTGCCTGTCCAAACAGGAACATCCGGAGTGGATGGCGCATATAACGGAACTGAAGGAAAAATATCCCCTGAAATACGATGACGAAAATCTGTCCTGTCCTTACATCATGCAGGAGATTGACCGAGTGACGAACGGAGAAGCCGTCATCACCACAGACGTGGGACAGCATCAGATGTGGGCGGCACAGTATTATCATTATACGAAGCCCCGTACCTTCCTGTCTTCGGGTGGCTTAGGCACCATGGGTTACGGTCTGGGAGCCTGCATTGGTGCGCAGATCGGACAGCCGGATAAGGTCTGCATCAATATTGCAGGCGATGGATGCTTCCGCATGAATATGAATGAACTGGCTACTGCCAGCCGTTATAACATTCCCATTATCCAGGTAGTCATCAACAACCAGGTGCTGGGCATGGTAAGACAGTGGCAGACACTGTTCTATGGGAAACGCTATTCCCAGACAGTACTGAAGGATAAGGTGGATTTCTGTAAGGTGGCAGAAGGACTGGGCTGTACCGCCATCCGTGTGACCAAAAAGGAAGAAGTGGCACCCGCTATCGAGAAAGCCATTGCCCTGAAGGCACCGGTAATGATCGAGTGTATGATCCCGGAGGATGATAAGGTATTCCCCATGGTTCCGGCAGGAGCCCCCATCAGTGAAGTATTTGACGGAGATGATTTGAAAAGGCAGTCCTGATGAATAAGACGACGAAGAGATTACTTTTTGCGGTGCTGATATTACTGCTGTTTCTGCTGACAGTATATTTTGTCCTGGCATTTTATTATAGGGAAGGCTTTTCTCTGAATACCTGGATCAATGGAGTGTACTGTACCGGAAAAACGGTGGAAGAAGTGAATTCGGAGCTTTTGTCACATACAGAAGCTCCGAATGTTGTCATCGTGGATAAAGAGGGAGAGGAATACACGATCGCTCTCGCCGATGTGGATTATCGCGCGGACTTTGGCAGTGCACTGGAAGCGTACAGACAGGAACAGAATCCGTATCTGTGGGTGGACAATGTTCTGCTTCATTCCAGGCGGACCCTGGCACCTGCGGTGAGCGTGGATGAGGAGGCACTTCGCAGAGCCTACAATGCCCTGGAATTCGTACAGACGGAACAGGAGAGAATAAAAGATTACAGCCTTACCAGGGATACGGAGGGTGCCTATGTCTTCACAGACGGACTGAGCGACCGCATCGATCTGGAGAAGGCTTTTTTGGCATTAAAAGAAATCGTGGAGAATGGGCAGGAAACACTGAATCTGCAGGAGAGCGGATGTTACTATGAGATAACACCGGATGAGAGTCAAAAAGCTCTGAGGAATCTGTGGAAAGAGATCGAAAAATTTCAGACCTGCGATATTGTCTACTGCTTCGGCGAAGAGAGACATCCGGTAACAGCGGCGGACTGTGCCTCTTTTCTGACTGCGCAGAACGGACTGCCGGTGCAGGATGAGAAGGGAAGCTTTGAGCTGGACGAGGAGGCTGTGACGGCGTATGTGCAGAGTCTGGCGGAAGAATATGACGGCTATGGACGAACCAGACAGTTTCACAGTACCCGTGGGGATGTGATCACCATCGAGGGCGGAACCTATGGCAGCAAAATGGACCGGAAAAGGGAGACTGCCTACCTGCTGGAGCATCTGTTGGATCCCGGCGTACATACAGGCACTCCACAGACACACGTTCCTAGTTACGAGAGAGAAGCCTTCTGCTATGGGAAAAATGATATTGGTGACACATATATCGAAGTGGATATGACAGAACAGAAAATGTACTATTACGAAAAAGGCGTATTGAAGCTGGAGACGGAGATCGTGACAGGCAATATGCGGCGGCGCATGGGAACGCCGGAAGGCGTCAATTTTGTCTATAATAAGCAGAAAAACCGGGTTTTACGGGGACCGGGGTATGCCTCTCCTGTGAAATTCTGGATGCCTGTGAAGGGCGGTATCGGTATTCATGACGCCGGATGGCGCAAAGAATTCGGCGGGGACATCTACCAGACTGCGGGTTCCCACGGCTGTATCAATACGCCAAAGGACAAAATGGAAGAATTGTTTGATTGCGTGCAGATCGGCACCCCTGTCGTAATGTTTTATTAATGTATAGTAACTATTCAGATAGTATTTGCATAGTAATGCAAATACTATTGCTTACGCAATACATAAATATCAACAATGGTCCTTACAAATGCGAGCATTTGAAGTTCCATTATTGATATTTACGTATTTTAAATAGTTACTTTTCTATTAATACAGACATTTTCAGACAAATTGTCTTTGCTAGGCGAACAAATTGAAAATAATTTAACAATGTAGTTGACTAAAGCAAATGAAAAGCTTATTCTATACCTATGCTTTTTATAAAAAATTTAGAAAATATCGAGGAGGTCTTTGAAAATGGCAAGAGTGTATAACTTTTCCGCAGGCCCTGCAGTACTCCCTGAGGAGGTATTACAGGAAGCAGCCGATGAAATGCTGGATTATAGAGGAACCGGCATGTCCGTAATGGAGATGAGCCATCGATCTAAAGCCTATGATACGATCATTAAGGAAGCGGAAGCTGATCTCAGAGAACTGATGAATATCCCGGACAACTATAAGGTACTGTTTTTACAGGGTGGTGCGAGCCAGCAGTTTGCCATGATCCCCATGAACCTGATGAAGAACCGTGTGGCAGACTACATCGTTACCGGTCAGTGGGCGAAGAAGGCATACCAGGAGGCTTCTCTGTACGGCAAGGCAAATAAGATCGCTTCTTCTGAGGATAAGACTTTCTCTTATATTCCCGATTGCTCCGATCTGCCCATCAGTGAGGATGCAGATTACGTGTACATATGCGAGAATAATACCATTTACGGTACGAAATTCAAGACCCTGCCCAATACCAAGGGTAAGCCCCTGGTTGCAGATGTATCCAGCTGCTTTTTATCCGAGCCGGTAGATGTGACAAAATATGGTGTGATCTATGGCGGCGTACAGAAAAATATCGGACCGGCAGGTGTGGTTATCGTAATTATCCGTGAGGATCTGATCACCGAGGATGTACTTCCCGGTACACCGACCATGCTTCGTTATAAAATCCATGCAGATGCAGATTCTCTGTACAATACTCCTCCCGCATACGGCATCTACATCTGCGGCAAGGTATTTAAATGGCTGAAGAAGATGGGTGGTCTGGAAGCAATGAAGGAGCGCAATGAGAAAAAGGCGAAGATCCTGTATGACTACCTGGATGAAAGCAAGCTGTTCAAGGGTACCGTCCGCAAGGAAGACAGATCCCTGATGAATGTTCCGTTCATTACCGGTAATGAAGAGCTGGATGCCAAGTTCGTAAAAGAAGCAAAAGAAGCCGGTTTTGAGAACCTGAAGGGGCACAGAACCGTAGGCGGCATGAGAGCAAGTATCTACAATGCAATGCCCATCGAAGGTGTGGAGAAGCTGGTAGAGTTCATGAAGAAGTTTGAAGCGGAGAACGCTTAAGGGGGAGAAAAAATGTTTCAGATCAATTGCCTGAATCCCATTTCCAAAGTGGGACTGGATCGTCTGACAGCAGACTATAAAGTAACCGATAATATGAATGACGCAGAGGGCGTTCTGGTCCGCAGTGCTTCCATGCATGAGATGGATCTGCCGGAAAATCTTCTGGCAGTAGCGAGAGCCGGAGCCGGTGTCAATAACATTCCTCTGGATAAATGTGCCCAAAAGGGTATCGTAGTATTCAATACTCCCGGTGCCAATGCCAATGGCGTAAAGGAACTGGTGATCGCTGGTATGCTGTTAGCTGCCCGTGATGTGGTAGGCGGTATCGAATGGGTCAAGGCATCCAAAGACAACGCTGACATTGCCAAAGCCGCAGAAAAAGAAAAGAAGAAATTCGCCGGTACAGAAGTAATGGGCAAAAAGTTAGGTGTCATCGGTCTGGGTGCTATCGGCGTCAAGGTGGCCAATACAGCAGTAAGCCTTGGTATGGAAGTCTATGGCTATGATCCTTACGTATCCGTCAATGCTGCTTGGAACTTAAGCCGTTCTGTCAAGCATGTGATGAATGTGGAAGAAATTTATGCAGACTGTGATTACATTACGATACATGTACCGCTTCTGGATTCTACAAAGGGTATGATCAACAAGGAAGCCATCAGCAAAATGAAAGATGGCGTGGTTCTGTTAAACTTTGCAAGAGATCTGTTAGCAAATGAGGCAGATGTCCTGGAGGCATTACAGAGTGGCAAGGTAGCCCGTTATGTGTCTGATTTCCCGAATCCTACGACAGCAGGACAGCCCGGCTGTATCGTGATCCCTCATCTGGGCGCAAGCACCGAGGAATCCGAGGATAACTGTGCGAAGATGGCTGTGGAAGAGATGATGGATTACCTGGAGAACGGCAATATCCGTAACAGCGTAAATTATCCTGCCTGTGACATGGGCGTATGCAGCCAGGCCGGAAGAATTGCCATTTTCCATAAAAATATTACCAATATGCTGAATCAGTTTACCGCAGTGATCGGTGAGAAGAATATCAATATCTCCGATATGACCAACAAATCTCGTGGTGAAGTGGCATATACCATGCTGGATATTGAAAGTGCGGCAACACAGGATCTGGTGGAGGCTTTGCAGAAGATTGACGGTGTCTTCCGTGTACGTGTGGTAAAATAGAATATCAAATAAAACATGCAGGAAAGTTACAGACAGGCATTGGGTGGAATATATCCGGTGCCTGTTTTACGTTTATGCCGGAAAACGCAGACTGGCAAAATTATAGGTAAAACCTGTGCAAAATGCCAGAAAATTACAGACTTTTTTCCGTAAAAGCGTTGTATGCTATGAGGGAATCTGTTATACTTGGCATGGATCAAAGACGTAAGCCACAAGAGAAAGAAGGAACAAAACAGATGAAATTTGATATGCATTGTCATACAAAAGAGGGATCTATGGATGGAAAGGTTCCTATTGAGGATTTTATTGCGGAATTGATCCGCAAGGGTTTTGACGGTATGCTGGTCAGTGATCATAATTCATATAATGGTTATCGTGCTTGGAAACGAAATATCAAGGATCAAAAATATAAAGACTTTGTAGTGCTGAAGGGGATTGAATACGATACCATTGATGCAGGACATATCCTGGTGATCATGCCGGAGACCATTAAGCTGAAAATTCTGGAGCTTCGGGGATTACCGGTACAGATTCTGATTGATATCGTGCATAAGAACGGCGGAATATTAGGACCGGCACATCCCTGCGGAGAGAAATATTTAAGCTTCACCAATACCCTGAAGAAGCGGAATCAGATGGCGGTGATGAATCAGTTTGATTTTCTGGAAGGCTTCAATGCCTGTGAGAGTGTAGATAGCAACCATTGCGCCAAGGTACTGGCGGAAATGTACGCACTGCCGACCTTCGGTGGAAGCGATGCTCACAAAACGGAATGTATCGGTATGGCGTATACAGACATTCCGGAGCAGATCCACTGTGAATCCGATCTGATCCGGGCGGTGAAGCTTGGAGAACGGATCAAATGCGGAGGATCTTATTACCGGGGTACTACCAAGGAGAAGATCGGAAAAGCCAATAATATTCTGGTACAGTCCTTCTGGTTCTACAACAGACTGGGAAGCCTGTACCGGCATCACAGAAGAAAAGCGGAAATGCATAAGATGGTATAGGCCCTCTGGACCTATACTTTTTTGTAACTATTCAGAGCCAAAGGGCGAAGTAACCACTATGAGCAAATAACATGCAAGCATGTTATTCAGAAAAGCCTCGCAGAGGCGGTTTTGCGAATGGGGTTCTGAATAGTTACTTTTTTTATACAAATCGTAATCTGAATTCATAAATTCTTAAGATGCTTTTACTATGGAAATAGGGTATAATATGCATAAATAAGTAAGCAATATGGAATGTTCCGTAGAACTTGCTATTAGGGCGAATCTTTAAGATTACAGACCACAATAAACGTAATTAAGAGGAGAGAAATATATGAGAAAAAATTTAAGGGGCAGAAAAGCAACCGCGATCGCACTGGCATCCGTTATGGCAATGTCACTTGCAGCCTGCGGTAAGCAGGATGGATCGAATCCGGGGGGACAGACAGAACAGAAGGAATATGTATATGTTCCCGAATATCTGGAGCTGGACGATAATACGAATTCCAGCTACAGTAACATGACAGTACAGGGGGATAAGCTGTATTATACAAATTACCAATGGGATGAAGCTTCCGGTGAGAGCAAGGTCATGCTTGGAACTTATTCACTGACAGACGGTTCCAGAGAGGAACTGCCGATCACCATTAATGCGGACGGCGGTGGGATCTATTCCATGCAGGTAGATGCGGAAGGTAATATTTATACTGCGGAATATGCGTGGAATGCCACAGAAGGTGATGATGCTTATACACAGCAGACAACGGTATTGCACAAGTACGATGCATCCGGTACGGAGCTGATGGCACAGGATATCACGGATATTATGCAGCAGGATGAGAACAATTCTTATGTGGGCAGCATGTGTCTGGACGACCAGGGCAGATTTTATATCAGCTCTGATTCCCTGATCCGGCTGTTTGGCAGTGACGGACAATTTCAGGGAGCTGTGCAGACGGACAGCCAGTGGATCCAGGGCATGGGAAAAGCAAAAGACGGCAAGGTATATCTGGCTTATTATGATCAGTCCAGTAATGTGAAGCTATCGCAGATCGATTTTGACGGCAAGGCATTGGGACAGACGTATGATAACTTCCCGAATACGAACGGCAACGGAGCGTTATGTGCCGGAATAGACAATGATCTCCTGGTGAATACGGATACTGCCCTGTATGATTATAGTCTCGCAGACCAGAAGACTACCGAAATACTGAGCTGGCTGGACAGTGATATTAACGGCAGTTATGTCACCTATGCCGCAGCCACCGCAGACGGTAAGATCCTGGCAGTGGTCAATGACTGGAACACAGGGGAAACTGACATGGTGAAGCTGACCAGAACAAAGGCCAGTGAGGTGGCGCAGAAGTCCCAGATCACGATCGGAACCCTGTATACCTCCCAAAGCCTTCAGGCAGCAGCTGTAGCCTTCAACAAGCAGAGTAATGAATATCATGTCAATATTAAAACATATATCGATGATAACAACTGGACCGAAACTTCCTGGGCGGATGGCATTACAGCCATGAACAATGATATTACCTCCGGAGCCGGGTGCCCGGACATCCTGGACCTGTCCAACCTGGATGTCAAGGAACTGGCTTCCAAGGGTGTATTCGAGGATATGACACCCTATCTGGAGAAGAGCAGTGTATTAAGCAAGGACGATTTCTTTGAAAATATTGTAAACAGTTATACCTATGACGGAAAACTGGTGGGAATTCCGAAGAGCTTCACATTAAACACGATCGTCGGCAAGACCTCCGAAGTGGGTGATAAGAAGGGCTGGACCATTGACGATATTATAGCCTATGCAGGTCAGCATGAAGGTGCTTCCCTGTTCGAGGGCATGACCAAGAGCGGTATGCTGTACACACTGTTAGCCTATGATCTGGACAGCTATATTGACTGGGAGACGGGAAAGTGCAGCTTTGATTCGGAAGATTTCCAGAAAGTACTGGAATTTGTCAATACCTTCCCCGAAGAGTATGACTGGCAGAATGACGACAGATCTACACCGGCGAAGATCCAGTCCGGTGAAGTACTGTTAAATATGACAGGCATCTATCAGCTGAACAGTATTCAGGAGGAGGAAGCTATGTTCGGCGAGCCGGTAACCTATATCGGATATCCTACCTCCGACGGTGGCAGCGGTACTTATATGCAGGCCAGTGAGCTGTATGCGATTACCGCTAAATCCTCCAACAAGGACGGCGCATGGGCATTTATTGAGAATTACCTGAATCAGCCGTTTAATGATTTATATTCCTATGGACTTCCCGCCAGAAAGTCTGCACTGGATGATATGGTGGAGAAGGCGATGAATGTGACATATATGACAGATGAAAACGGTGAGCAGATCCTGGATGAGAACGGGAATCCGATTCCGGAGAGTGGTACTTCCAGCATCAGCTACGGAGACTGGGAATATTCCTATCACATTCCTACACAGGAGGAAGTAGCAGTCCTGCAGGATCTGATCAGTGTGGCTGAGCCTTCCAGCGCAACCGGTAATGATGAGATCACCAATATCATCACCGAGGAAGCGGAAGCATTCTTCAAAGGTCAGAAATCCGTAGCGGATGTGGCGAATGTCATTCAGAGCCGTGTACAGGTCTATGTAAATGAAAACAGATAAGGAAAGGCTTGATTATCGTGAGCAGGCAGCAGGTGGATCAGAAGCGGAAGCGGCATCACAAATTAGATAAGAGAATGCGGAAACTGAAGAGAAGCTCGGGGCTTTTTATAGCCCCAAGCTTTCTTGGGGTACTTGCTTTCTTTTTTCTTCCTTTTCTGGTTGTGATATTTTATTCGCTGGTGGATAACCCTATCAGCATGAACTTTGTATTTTTAGATAACTTTGTAAGTGTAATAAAAAACGCGGCATTCCGTACGGCAGTGCATAATACAGTGGTATTTTCCGCAATTGCGGTGCCACTGGCCGTGGTTTTGTCCCTGCTTCTGGCAGTGGTACTGGAAGCAAAGCTTCCTTTCCGGAGTCAGTTCCGTACCTTTTTCTTAAGTCCCATGATGGTGCCGGTGGCATCCATTGTATTGATCTGGCAGGTATTGTTCCATTATAACGGTGCGGTCAATGATCTGTTGGGAGTCTTCGGTGTGGAGAAGATCGACTGGCTGAAGTCTGGCTACTCTATTATTGTAATAGTGATCTTATTCCTATGGAAGAATCTGGGATATAATATGATCCTGTTCATGGCAGCACTTGCCAGCATCCCCAGGGATCTTCTGGAGGTGGCGAGACTGGAAAATGCCACATCGTTACAGACCTTTTTCTATATTAAGATCCGGTATTTGTCTTCCACCTTTTTATTTGTGACGATCATGTCCCTGATCAGCTCTTTTAAGATCTTCCGTGAGATCTATCTGCTGACAACGGATTATCCTTACGATTCCATCTATATGCTGCAGCACTTCATGAACAATAAGTTCAAAAGTCTGGATTATCAGACGCTGTCTGCAGCAGCGATACTGATGTCTCTCGTCATGGTCGTGATCATCGGACTTCTGTTCGCAGTGGAAAATCATTTCGGAAAGGATGTGGAAGGCTGATGGAGCAGAAGATGAAAAAACCTGTCCCACCGGAGCTTAGAAGGGCGATCCGGTTCAAGAAGAGAAAGAAGATATATGAGAATATGCGCATCAGCATAGCAACAGTGATCGCAGCCTTTTTTGCCATACTGTTCCTGATGCCGATCGTTCTGACGATCACCAACTCTTTCATGTCATCTTCGGAGATATCAGCGAATTATGGTTCGGTCTTTGCCACGAATGATAAGGGCGGTAAGGTCTATATTTCCGAAAAAGTGAATTTGAAATTTATTCCGGATATCGTATCCTTCAGCCAGTATACTACGGTACTTTTGAAAAGCCCGGAATATCTGCTGAAATTCTGGAATTCCGTGATCTTAGTGGGACCGATCGTACTGTTTCAGCTGATCGTGGCATCGCTGGCGTCTTATGGATTCGCCAGGTACTCGGGGAAGCTGAGGTCTTTGGTATTTTTTTCCTATGTGATATTGATGCTGATGCCGTATCAGGTAACGCTGGTACCCAATTATCTGGTGGCGGAAAAGCTGAATATATTAAATACGTACTGGGCCATCTGGCTGCCCGGGATCTTTTCACCCTTTGCAGTCTATCTGCTGACGAAGTTCATGAAGAGAATTCCTGTGGGGGTCATGGAGGCGGCACAGATTGACGGTGCCGGAGAGTGGCAGATCTATCGGCTGATCTGTATGCCATTGTGCAAAGGAGCGCTGTGTTCCGCAGCCATCCTTGTATTTATCGATTACTGGAATATGGTGGAGCAGCCGCTGATCCTGTTATCCGATGCGGAGATGCATCCCTTATCCGTATTCTTAAGCAAGATCAATTCCGGAGAGATCGGACTGGCATTCGCCGTGGCTACGATCTACATGGTGCCCAGTCTTCTGGTATTTCTCTACGGAGAAGAATATCTGGTGGACGGAATTACCTACCAGGGCGGTGTCAAAGGCTAGGAACATTGATTTTTGATGATATACCGGCATGGATCAGACTGTCGGAGTACAGATAGAAAGTGAAGTATAGAGGAGAAGCAAGATGAACGAGAACGGTGGAAAAAAGAGAAGAGAATGGGTAAAAAATGCAGCCATTATATTCTTGTCGGTAATGTTGGTGCTGACATTTTTCTCCAACACATTTATGAACTATTCCCTTCCGGAAGTGGCGGCACAATATGTACAGTCCGGCACCATCACGGCGAAGATCCGCGGAACCGGCACGGTGGAGAGCGGAGATCCCTATAATGTGAAGATAACGGAAACCCGTACCATCTCCAGCGTCCTGGTGAAGACCGGGGATAAGGTGGAGAAGGGAGATCCCCTGCTGTTACTGGAGGATAAGGAAAGTAAGGAGCTGACCGATGCCCAGGCAGCACTGGATAAGGCAATGCTGGATTTCGAACTGGCACTTCTGTCTGGGGATATTTCCAATACGGCCTATACAAATGTCCAGACCGGTCAGATAGCATCAGTAGGTACCTATCAGAGCCGGATCGTTGCGGCAGAGGCGGAGATTGACAAATGGCAGAAGCAGGTGGATGAAGCTACGACAGCTATCAATCAGTTAAAGACCGCACAGGTGAATGTGGATGCCGGCGGAGCTCCCGACACCAGTTCGGAACAGGCAAAAGTTGCAGAAGCCCAGGCAACATTGAATAATGACTGGGTCAAGATCGCAAAGGATAAGATCAGTGAGTGGCAGGCAGCCAAGGCAGCCTGCGATGCCACCATCGCAAAGTATGAGGAAAGGATCTTGAGCTCAGTATCCGGTAATGAAGGATATACAAATCAGGTGCCGGAAGATGAATATAATGTTGCTAAGACCAACAGAGCAACCTATCAGACACTTATCAACGAAAAACAGGAACAGATCAATGCAGATCCTGCAGCTGTGACAGCATATAATAATAAAGTGAATGCCCTGGCAGAAGCTAACAAAAAACTGACAGAGAAGCAGAACAGCAAAACAAATGCCACCAGTTCCCTGACGGTACAGACTCAGAACTGGCAGAATGAACTGGACAGCAGAAATGCAAAGCTGAAGGCAGCACAGGACTTTAAGGCACAGCTATTGAAGGATATCTCCACAGAGCTGAATCTGGATTACCAGTTAGACAGTCTCAAGAAGCAGAGAGATCAGATTGCAAAATTGCAGGAGAATGCGGTAGGCGCCAGCATCGAAGCACCCATTGCGGGAACCATTACCAGCGTAACAGTCAAGGCAGGAGACGAGGCACAGCCGGATACTGCACTGGTGACCATGCAGCCGGAGGGTAAGGGCTTTACCATGAGTTTCTCCGTGACCAATGATCAGGCGAAGAGACTTTCCGTGGGGGATAAGGCAGATCTGGTGAACTCCTGGAGATACAGTGATATGGATATTACCCTGGCAAGCATCAAGCCGGATACCACAGATCCCGGACAGAAGAAGCTGCTGACCTTTGATATCACCGGAGATGAAGTGACACCCGGACAGTCCTTAAATGTATCCGTAGGACAGAAGAGTGCCAATTACGATCTGATCGTACCCAACAGTGCCATCCGTGAGGACAGTAACGGCAAGTTTATCCTGATCGTGGAGTCCAAGAGCAGCCCCTTAGGTAACCGATATGTGGCAACCCGTGTGGATGTGGAGGTACTGGCAAGTGATGACACCCAGTCCGCAGTGAGCGGAGCTTTATATGGCTATGAATTTGTCATTACGACATCTACCCAGCCGGTAGAGGCAGGAAAGCTAGTCAGACTGGCAAATAATTCATAAGCATTTAATCTTACAGGAAGGAAGAAACAGACTATATGTTTCGGATACAGATACAGAGTAAAAAAAAGTGCATATGGTATTGCAGCGCGGCAGTATCCTTCCTACTGTTCCTGCTGTTGAACCTATGGTGTGATCATCTGGTCAATATGCAGGATGCCCAGCAGATGGCCGGACGCTGGAGTGAAAAAAAGGATGTGGCACAGATCAGCTGCTTTTTCTCCTCCAAAGCGGAAGTGACGGAGGATACCATTCAAAGCTTTGAATATTCGCTGAAAAATGTGCTGCAGGAGGCCTCTATTACAGAGACCTCAGAGAATCCAAGTGCCAGACTCTGGGTGGATGCTTATAGCGCAGACGGTAAGATCACCCTGGTGAACGGAAGAAATACACTGGATGCCAATGCGATTGGGATCGGAGGGGATTTTTTCCTGTTCCATCCGTTAAAGCTGATCACCGGCTCCTATTTTTCCGGTAACGATCTGATGCAGGATTATTGTATCATCGATCAGGATGCGGCATGGCAGCTGTTCGGCTCCAATGATGTGGTGGGAATGACCGTATATATCGGGAATGTCCCGCACATTGTGACCGGAGTGGTACGCAGACCCCAAGGCAGAATGGAAAAGGCAGCAGGCTTAACTTCCACGGTAGTCTATGTATCTTATGAGACACTGGAGACCTACGGGACCAGCAACGGTATCAATCATTATGAGATTGTTATGCCGAACCCTGTGGATGAGTTCGCTTACGGCAAAGTAAAAGAAGGGATCGGTATAGACGAGAAAAACGTCGAGATCGTGGAAAACAGCAGACGGTATTCCCTGTTAAACCGGATCAAAACAATCCTTTCCTTCGGAACGCGTTCCATGAACGGCAAAGCCATCATCTATCCATACTGGGAGAATCTGGCGAGAGGCTATGAAGACATTATTGCATTACTGACAGTATTTATGCTGCTTCTGTTATTATATCCGGTAGTGACCGTTATCTGGTGCTTTGTACACTGGTGGCGTCATAAGGGCTGGACCTTGAAGGATGTATGGCATACCGGTAAGGATCAGGCAGAGCGGGCTGTGGAACGCCGCAGGGAGAAAAAACACCCCCACAAGGAGAGGGATGTTTTGGAGGAACTGGAGCGGGAACTGGAGGAAGACCCTTATGCAGACAGTGAATTCTCCTGGCTGACGGATGAACCGGTGGAGGGAACAGAGCCTGCGGATGCAGCTTCCAAAGAGCCGGAGAAAGCGCAGACAATGAACATGCAGACAGAGGAAACGCAGACACCACAGGAGACAAAAGAGGAACAGCAGTCGTAAAACAACAGACACAGACAAGAAAAGGAGAGGGAGAATGAAAAAGAAAGGGAAAAAACTGATCAGTATCGCGTTGACCGTGGCAATGATCGCAGGGCTGACTGCCTGTGGAAAGGGTAACGGCGGGAACGGAAACGGTGGTAGCAGTGCGGCCGATGCCAGCCTTGCAAAACAGTATGTATTTAAGGAACAGGCGCTGGATCTTAATATGGATTCAGACAATATGAATATTGATCTGTTGACCAGAAAGGGAGATACGGTTTACCTTCTGTTTGAGATCTATGACTATTCCGATAACGGCAGCCAGAGTACGCTGCATCTTGCTACAATGAAGCCGGACGGTACAGTCATCGACACTGTAGAACTGCCTATGTGGAAGGAAGGAGAGGCTCCGGCGACTCCGGCACCTGCACAGGGCGGTGAGGCTTCCGGGGACGGAAATGAAGCAGTGCCTCAAACAGAGCAGGAGGCCAGCACACAGGATATTGCGGCAGCGGATATGGATGTGGTTGATGCGCCGGCAGGGAACAGCAGTTATACTTACACATCACTCAATAATTGTACGGTCGGTTCGGATGGAAATGTCTACGGAATACGCAATTACTATAGTGAGACATATTCCGACGATGATTACAGCAGTACGAATGATTATGCATTGATCTGCTGGAGTGCGGATGGGACTATCAAATGGGAAGCTGATCTGAATGATATGAATACAGAAGAAAGCTATTCCTGGGTATATAGTATCATCCCCAATGAGGATGGAACCCTGACACTGCTGTTAAGCGGTGATAAAATAGAGAAATGCACTGTGACGCAAGAGGGTATCACAGACAGGAAGGAGCTGCCGGAGGCAGCAGCAACACTTATTAACAATGCTAGTTCTAATATCATTACGCCGGATGGCAAGCTGCAGATCATCTATTATGATGAGAGCAATTACACGGATATGTATATCGCAACCTATGATCCTGCAACAGATGCGGTATCAGAAGGAATAAAGCTTTCCTCGACACTGACCAACGGCGGTTATTATAATATGGTGCCCGGAGACGGTGACATCCTGTACTATGCCGATAGTAACGGCCTGTTTGGTTATAATGTGCAGACACAGGAGTCGAAGCAGATCATGAGTTATATCAATTCGGATCTGGCTGCCGGCAGCCTGAACAATTTCCTGGTACTGGACGAGGAACAGTTCCTGGGCTTTTACTATGATAACAACGAAGGTAAAATATGCGGAGGTCTGTTCACTCACGTGAAGCCGGAGGATATCAAGGACCGGATCGTCCTTACACTGGCAGGTAACTATATCGACTATGATCTGAAGAGAAAAGTGGTAGAATATAATAAGTCCGGTGGCACCTATCGTATTGTAGTTAAGGAATACAGTACCTACAACACTTCAGAGGATTATACTCTTGGTGTGAAGCAGTTAAATAATGATATCATCTCCGGAGGAATGCCGGATATTCTGGTCGTGGACAGCAATATGTCAATGGACAGCTATATTGCCAAGGGACTGGTGGCAAATGTGGATGACCTCATTGCGGGGGATGAGGAATTATCGAAAAACGACTATCTGCAGAATGTCTGGGATGCGTACCGTGTGGACGGTAAACTGTACTATGTGATTCCTTCCTTCTATATCTCTACTATGGTAGGAAAAGAATCTATTTTCGGTGACCGTACCTCCATTACTATGGAAGAGCTGCAGACGATCCGGGATACCATGCCGGAAGAAACCGCACTCTTCGGTGATATCACCAGAGACAGCTTCCTGTATACCATGATGAACTATTGCGGCAGTGATTTCGTGGATGTATCCACCGGAAAATGTGCATTTGATACGGATAATTTCGTGGCAATGCTGGCCTATGCAGGCGAGCTGCCGGTAGAATATGGAGAGGATTACTCGGCAGAGGATTACTGGAATAATTATGAATCCCAGTACCGTGAGGACAGAACCCTGCTGGATACCATTTCCATCAGTAACATCCGTGACCTGAACGGTACGATCAACGGTGTCTTCGGTGAGGATATCTCCTTTGTAGGCTTCCCGACCGATGGCGACATGGGATCCGTATTATGGGCAGGTAACAGGATGTATGCCCTGTCTGCAAAATCCAAGAACCTCGACGGTGCATGGGAATTCCTGCGCTACTATCTGACACAGGAATATCAGGATAAGGTACAGGAACAGGAATACAATCTTCCGGTACTTCGCAGTACCTTTGAGAAGAATGTGCAGGAGGCTACGAAGAAGCCATATTATACGGATGAGAACGGCAACAAAGTGGAATACGATGAGACCTATTACATCAACGGTGAGGAAATACTGCTGCCGCAGCTGACACAGGAGCAGGTGGACAGAATCGTAAGCTTTGTGGAAAGCGTGAATAAGAGGGGATACTATAATGAGGCAATCTCCAATATCATTTCAGAAGAAGCCGGTGCATACTTCTCAGGACAGAAGAGTGCGAGGGATGTGGCAAGTGTCATTCAGAGCCGTGTACAGGTCTATGTAAACGAGAACAGATAAACGGAAGATAGCACTGCGTAGAGCAGAATAGTAAAAGATGGCGGTCTGTTGAAAAACAGGCCGCCATTTATAGTAAGGTGCTTCAGCTAAGGCGGATGGGAATGCCCTGCTTTTTCAGATGTGTCGTCAGGGTAAGCTCCTGTCCGTGCTCCCTTAGCCACTGTTTATAGATCCGGTAATCCGGCATGATGCGCTCAACCATGTTCCAGAACTCCTTCGAATGGTTCATATGAGTCAGGTGGCAGAGCTCGTGGACTACCACATAATCCAGAGGACCGGCAGGACCGTAGATCAGACGGTAATTGAAGGATAAAGTCCCTCTCGAGGAACAGCTTCCCCAGCGGGTCTTCTGATCTCTTATGGTGATGGAGGTATAGTGCCCACCGGTGAACCTGTGGTAGTATTCCACACGGTACGTAAACACTTCTCTGGCAGCATTCCGATATCGGTTTTCCAAAGCCTGCAGCCTGCGGAGCTCCGCAACGGTCAGAGGCTGATTTTCATATAGATTCATGAGAGTGCCTTTCACATACAGGGATGTTGATCCTCTGGGTATCTTTGTAAGTTTGAACAGATTAAATATACTGCGTATGGCTTGAAAAGTAAACGCAGAAATTGTAGAATAGTGCGTGACGTCTCGTGGACAAAACCGTTACAGGAAAGGAAAACAGTAAATACTATGGGTAAATGTATTTTGATCGGCGCAGGAGACCTCACGATGGGAGAGCTGTCTGTGACGGAGGAAGATTATGTGATCGCGGTGGACGGCGGCTTAAGCTACTGCGGGATCCTGAATGTGGAGCCGGACCTGATCATCGGAGATTTTGACTCGATGAGCGAACAGGAGAAGCTTGCTGTGGAACAGTTACAACAGACCGTTCCGGAGAAGATCTGCCGCCTGCCGGAGTGTAAGGATGACACAGACATGCTGGCAGCTATCAAGCGGGGGCTGGAGCTTGGCTATACCGATTTCCGTATTTATGCGGCCACCGGTGGGAGATTTGATCATACCCTGGCGAATATCCAGTGTCTGCTGTATCTCAAAAATCACGGTGCGGTGGGGTACCTGGTAGACGGTACGGGAATGGTGCTGGTACTGCAGAACGAAGCCGTGCATTTCCGGAAGGAGCTGGAGGGCACCATGTCGCTGTTTGCCCTGACGAAGGAGGCAAAAGGCGTGAATATCCGCGGCATGAAATATCCTTTGGAAAATGCCGTGATCACCAACGATTTCCCCATCGGGATCAGCAATGAATTCCTGGGAGAGGAAGCGGAGGTGTCCGTAGAGGACGGTGAACTGGTATGCATGATCCGGTACTATGAGGATGAAGTATAACCATGTAAGCCGGAATGACCGCCTGCGGCAGTAAGTCCGGTGATACCTATTCCTTCAAAGTGGAGAAATAACAGTTGAAAAACGGAAAACTGACGATCAGAGAGATGGCGGTTTTACGAAAAAAATCTTTAGAAAATCTTTTGTTTTTTCTGTAGGTGAAATTAGAAATTATAACTTAGAATCAGAAACAGACAGGGGAGAGGATCCCCTTGCCGCATGCGGCAGAATGAGAGGGAGTCATGGAGAATAATAAATATCATATTCTCATCGTGGAGGATGATAAGGAAATCCGGGATGGTGTGGAGATTTACCTGAAAAATCAGGGGTATCAGGTATGGAAAGCTGCCAACGGTAAGGAAGGACTGGAGATCGTAGCACAGGAAGAGATCCATCTGGCTATTCTGGATATTATGATGCCGGTGATGGACGGTGTGACAATGTTAATGAAGCTGCGGGAGCAGAATCACGAGTTCCCGGTGATCATGTTGTCCGCCAAGTCCGAGGAAGTGGATAAGATCATGGGATTAAATATGGGAGCGGATGACTATGTGACCAAACCCTTTACACCGTTGGAACTGTTGGCGAGGGTGAATTCCCATCTGCGCAGATATTCCAAATATCTGACGGCGGTCAGTGGGGAAGAACAGGAAAAATCCCATGTGTATACCATCGGTGGACTGGAACTTAACGAAGAAACCGTGGAAGTGACGGTGGACGGAGAAGCAGTGAAGCTGACTCCTATGGAATTCAAGATCGTACAGCTCCTGATCAAGAATCCGGGCAGAGTATTTTCCGCGGATGAGATCTATGAGCGTATCTGGAACGAGAAAGCGGTCAACACCGATACCATTATGGTACATGTGCGGAATATCCGCGAAAAAATCGAGATCGATCCGCGAAATCCCAAGTATCTGAAAGTGGTATGGGGTGTAGGATATAAGATCGACAAACAATAAATGCGGATGTGGGGAACAAAATGTTTCGGCAGACAGAGGGAAATGACCGGAGAGGTGTAAGAATGGAACAGGTAACAGAGGCTGTGAAAGCGGAGACAACAGAAAACAGGGAAAACCGAGGAAACAGAAAGCCTGCAGTCAAATGGCTGATCATCGGACTGATTGTCAGTCTGGCAGCTTCCGGCATTTTTACCGCCTGCTACGGAATCTTCGAGCGCAGAGCGGAGAGCAGGAGGAACGAACAATACATTGCGGATCCGCTGGAGACGTCGAATACGATTACTTATCTGTATCAGAACTGCTATCTGCTCTACCGCGATCTGTATAACAAAGAACACCAGACTTCCTTAAGTTATGGGGAATTATATATGCAGCCCACGGAGGGAAACGAATGGCTCAATGATGACCGGAAGCGGGCAGAAGTGGCATATGGAGATACGGAGGAGCTCACGATACCGGAAGGGGAGGACCCCGAAAACTATATGGCCCGGGGAATCTTAGCGGCACAGACCAGGGAATACCTGGAAGAACATTTCAATACCCTGGAAAACTCTTTTGGTCAGCTGAATAATTTGTATGATTATAGGATCCGGGATACTAAGACCGGAGAGATCCTAAGTAATCTGGCGGATACGGATATTGTGGCGGAGGACCAGAGCTTTTATCTGACTTTTGTATTTGACGACTATGGAAATGATGCCACCTTAGGGAATACGGTGATCGGATCGGATACGACAACCCTTCGCAAGACAGCGGCGGAAGTGATCCGTAATTGTGGTCTTACGCGAATGGTGGATGCCAATATGGGCAGCGAAAGCTCTGCCGGTCATAATGCCATGTTCCGGCTGGAGATGCCGAAAAATTGTGAGATCACCTTCTGCATCTCCAGACAGGCGGCACAGAGCCTGGGACAGAACGGACAATTTATTTATTATGACGAGACTTCCGATGACATAAATGTATATTTTTCCATGGGAGAGCAGTATGCATCCTACTATCTGTCCGGATGTCAGCAGGTATTTCTGATCCTGGCACTGTTGATCTTCCTGCTGGCGCTTGTATTGCCGGGACTTGGGGAAGAGAGAGCCTGGGAGAAGGTGATGCTGTTAAAGCTGCCTGTCGAGGCGATCGTTGTGATCCTTGTGGTGATCGCCGGCATTGGAAGTGAACAGGTGGTAGGACTGGTATCCTGGGTGAGAAGCGGTCATGCGCTGAGCACGGTTTTACGGGGAAACAGTGCGCAGATACAGATGGTGACCACAATACTGACCTATGCGTTAAACGTTCTGGCAGTGGCAGCCTTGTTTTTCATTGCCTGGTGCAGCGGTGTATCCCTGCGGGCAATGCGCACCATGGGAATACGCGGATATTTCCATGAGAGATGTCTGTGCTATATGCTGGTTCCTGCCTGGAAAAAATTATGGCAAGGGATCAAAAAAGTGTGGACCGTCGGACGTGATAAGGTGGTGGATGTCTATCATGATGCAGAGCATTTTGATGTGACAAAGGATGCCAAGAAGCTGATCCTGCGGATCGTATTGTGGAATGCCCTGATTCTGGTGATCGTATGCAGCCTTCCGCTGGGAGGAGTGACGATTGCAGTCATTTATTCTGTGGTACTGTATTTTGTACTGCGGCGTTATGTCAGCAAATTGCAGAAAAAGTACGGATTGCTGTTAAAGGCTACCAATGAGATCGCTCAAGGTAATCTGAATGTGACCATAGAGGAAGATCTGGGCGTGTTTGAACCCTTTAAACCACAGATCTACCGGATCGAGGAAGGCTTCCGCAATGCGGTGGCGGAGGAAGTGAAGAGCCAACGGATGAAATCGGAACTGATCACGAATGTATCCCACGATCTGAAGACGCCACTGACAGCTATCATTACCTATGTGAAACTACTTCAGGAGCCGGGAGTGACGGAGGAACAGCGGAAGGAGTACTTAGAGACACTGGATCGTAAATCGCTGCGCCTGAAGGCACTGATCGAGGATCTGTTCGAAGTCAGCAAGGCAAATTCCCAGAATATCACGCTCGACATCCGTGATGTGGATATCGTAAGCATGGTGAAACAGGTCGAATTCGAGATGGAAGATAAGCTGGCGGATGCCGGACTGGATGTGCGGATGAGCATGCCGGAGGAGAAGGTCATCGTGCCGTTAGACAGTCAGAAGACCTTCCGGATTTTTGAAAATCTGTTTGGCAATATTGCAAAATATGCTCTGCCGGGAACCAGAGTCTATGTCAGCGGTTTTACGGCAAAGGATGAGGTGACCATAATCTTAAAAAACATCACAGCGCAGGAATTATCCGTATCGGGAGAGGAACTGACCGAGCGATTCGTCAGAGGGGATGCTTCCCGTAACACGGAAGGAAGCGGACTGGGACTGGCAATTGCAAAAAGCTTTACAGAAATTCAGGGCGGAAAGTTCCGGATCGAACTGGACGGAGATTTATTCAAGGTGGTGCTGAACTGGAAAGTAAAGCCAGAGAGTGGGAACCACGGCAATTCCGGGGACACAGTGACGGCCGGAGAAAAAGAAAAACAACCACTGTAATCATAAAAAGCATTACATTGCAATGTTAAAATAAATCAATAAATTGAAGCCAAAACATCCACATTTGCGTAGAAATACGTTAAATGTGGATGTTTTCAATTACAAATGAGTGTGCTACAATAATGGAAACTTCAAGGAGACGTATTTCGTATCTGAAGAGTGGAACAGTTGCGCGGAATGCGCAAGTTGTATGAAGAGAAAAAGGAGCAGTAGACAATGGGAATGACAATGACACAGAAGATACTTGCACAGGCAGCGGGCCTTGCGCAGGTACAGGCAGGACAGTTGATCGAGGCACAGCTGGATCTGGTGCTGGGCAACGATATCACCAGTCCGGTGGCAATCAAGGAAATGGATAAAATGAAGGTACAGGGAGTGTTCGATAAGGATAAGATCGCACTGGTACCGGATCATTTTGTTCCCAATAAGGATATTAAATCTGCAGAGCACTGCAAATGTGTCCGTGAGTTTGCAAGGCGCAATGAGATCACGAATTATTTCGAAGTAGGAGAGATGGGTATCGAACATGCCCTGCTTCCGGAGAAAGGTCTTACCGTAGCCGGAGATGTGATCATCGGAGCGGATTCCCATACCTGTACTTACGGCGCTCTGGGTGCATTTTCCACCGGTGTGGGAAGTACCGATATGGCAGCCGGTATGGCTACCGGCAAGGCATGGTTTAAAGTTCCTGCGGCGATCAAATTCAATCTGACCGGCAAACCCGCAGAATGGGTCAGCGGTAAGGATGTGATCTTACATATCATCGGCATGATCGGTGTTGACGGTGCACTGTACAAGTCTATGGAATTTGTAGGAGACGGTATCGCCAATCTGTCCATGGATGACCGATTCACCATTGCCAACATGGCTATCGAAGCCGGCGGTAAGAACGGTATTTTTCCTGTGGACGAGAAGGCTGTTGCTTACATGGAAGAACATTCAAAACGCCCCTATAAGGTATTTGAAGCAGATCCGGATGCACAGTATGATGCAGAATATACTATTGATCTGAGCACCTTACGTCCCACTGTGGCCTTCCCGCATCTGCCGGAGAATACACATACCATTGATGAGATCCACGAGATGGAGCCCATCGCTATTGATCAGGTAGTGATCGGATCCTGTACCAACGGACGTATCGACGATCTGCGCACCGCAGCGAAGGTACTTGCAGGCAGACATGTGGCAAAGGGCATGCGCTGTATCGTGATCCCCGCCACCCAGTCCATCTACATGCAGGCAATGGAAGAGGGACTTCTTAAGACCTTCATCGAGGCGGGAGCAGTGGTAAGTACACCTACCTGCGGACCCTGCCTCGGCGGATACATGGGTATCCTGGCAGAGGGAGAGAGATGTGTCTCCACAACCAACCGTAATTTCGTGGGACGTATGGGACATGTAAAGAGTGAGATCTATCTGGCGAGTCCCGCAGTGGCAGCAGCCAGTGCCATCACCGGCAAGATTTCCTGCCCCTGTGAACTCAAATAAAATAAAAGAGGTAATAGAAAATGAACAACGCAAAAGGAACGGTTTTTAAATTCGGAGATAACGTGGATACCGACGTTATCATTCCCGCAAGATATCTGAATTCCTCCGATCCCGCAGAACTGGCTACCCACTGCATGGAGGACATTGATAAGGATTTTATCAAAAATGTGAAAAAAGGTGACATTATCGTAGCGGAGAAGAACTTCGGCTGCGGATCCTCCAGAGAGCATGCCCCCATCGCCATCAAGGCGGCAGGCGTCAGCTGCGTCATTGCAGAGACCTTCGCCCGAATCTTCTACCGCAATGCCATCAATATCGGGCTGCCCATCATTGAGTGTCCCGAGGCATCCAGGAAGATTCAAAACGGTGACGAAGTCGAGATCGACTTCAATACCGGCGTGATCAAAGATCTCACCACCGGCGAGAGCTTCCAGGGACAGGCATTCCCCGAGTTCATGCAGAAGATCATTGCTGCAGAGGGACTGATCAACTACATCAATAGTAAAGAAGATTAGGAAAAAAGTTTAAGAAAAAGAGCAGCCTGTGCTGCTCTTTTCTGTGGTTATCGAACCACTGCCTTATCTACATCTATCACCGTATAGAAGTCCGGATGGTTCATCTGAATCCGTTTCGTGACAGAGTCAACCACCTCCTGATCGGAGACGGGATAATCATAGGGGACTACGATGTCAAAAATGATATTCGTGTGGGTCGGTCCCTGGACAATGCGGAAATCATGCATGCTGAGTTTTGGATCGATCTGATCCAGATAAGTGTTTACCTCCGCTTTCAGGGACAGTGTCTTGGGATCATTGGTGCTGACGGGATCCATGTGGATCACCGCATTACAGTTTAATTTGCTGCGCAGTTCATGCTCAATGGTATCGATCGTATCGTGCAGGGTCAGAATATTTCCATCGGCGGGAACCTCTGCATGCAGAGAGATCAGTGTTCTGCCGGGTCCGTAGTTATGTACGATGAGATCGTGGATCCCGGTGACAGCATCATAGGAGAGTACGATATCATTGATCTGCTTCACAAACTCCGGTTCAGGGGGCTGCCCCAGCAGAGGACTGATGGTATCCTTCGCGGCAACGAAGCCGGAGTAGAGGATGAACATACCCACCAGTACACCACAGTAGCCATCGATAATGATGCCGGAGGTGGCGGAGACGATGGTGCCAATGAGAACCACCGTGGTTGCCACCACATCGCTTAAACTGTCAATGGCCGTAGCCTTCATGGCTACGGAGCTGATCCGGGTACCGATGCGGCGGTTATAGAGTGCCATATAGCATTTTACCAGGATCGAAAATATCAGGATGCCAATAATGACAGGGGAGTAGTCAGGAGCTTCCGGATGGAAGATCTTGCTTACAGAACTTTTTACCAGTTCGAAGCCCATGAGCACGATCAGGATGGACACTAACAGTCCGGAGATATATTCGATCCGTCCGTGCCCAAAGGGATGATCGGAGTCCGGCTTCTGTCCGGCCATCCTGAAGCCCACCAGCGTAATGATGGAGGATGCCGCATCCGACAGGTTATTGAATGCATCCGCCGTGATGGCGATGGAATGACTGAACAAGCCTGCCAGAGCCTTGGTGGTGAACAGGATCAGATTGAAACAGATACCGACGATACCGCAGAGCACTCCATATGCCTGACGAACGCCGGAATCCGTAACGTTTTCATGATCCCTGATAAATAATTTTGCCAATAATGTAACCATAAGATAACCCCTTTTCCCAAATGAGAGTTTAAGAGATATTGTAGCGCATATGAAGGGAAAATACAAGTGCAAGAAATCAGCGGTTGCTATTGCGCATCCGGCATTTTCAGTGTATAATCTCCGTGGATGTAATATAGAAACTTTTATAACGGATCCTGAGGGCAGAGAAATCGCCCCCGGAAACGTACAGGTAATGATAATGAGCATAAAGTAAAAATGGAGGAACGATCGATGAGAAAGAAACCGGTTGTATTAATGATCCTGGATGGCTATGGATTAAATGATAAGACAGAGGGCAATGCCGTAGCAATGGCGAACACCCCTGTCATGGATTCCCTGATGAAGGAGTATCCTTATGTACATGGTAACGCCAGTGGTTTGGCAGTAGGACTTCCCGAGGGTCAGATGGGTAACTCTGAAGTAGGTCATATGAACATGGGTGCCGGCCGTATCGTATATCAGGAGCTGACCCGTATCACCAAGGAGATCCAGGACGGAGACTTTTTTAAGAATGAAGCTCTGTTAAAGGCTATTGATAACTGTAAGAAGAACAACAGCGCCCTGCACCTGATGGGTCTGTTATCCGATGGTGGCGTACACAGCCACATCACCCATCTGTACGGTCTGCTGGAGCTGGCTAAGCAACAGGGACTGGAAAAAGTATATGTTCACTGCTTCTTAGACGGACGTGATACTCCTCCCGCCAGCGGTAAGAGCTATGCAGAGCAGTTAAATGAAGAAATGAAGAAAATCGGTGTAGGTAAGATCGCTTCTGTAATGGGACGTTACTATGCTATGGATCGTGATAACAACTATGACCGTGTACAGCTGGCTTACGATGCCATGACCGAAGGCAAAGGTCTGACCGCTGCCTGCGGTATCTGCGGTATCCAGGAGTCTTACGACAGAGAAGAGACCGATGAGTTTGTAAAACCTACTGTTGTTGTAGAAGACGGCAAGGCAGTCGGACTGGTGCAGGACAAGGATTCCGTAATTTTCTTCAACTTCCGTCCCGACCGTGCAAGAGAGATCACCAGAGCTTTCTGTGATGATGACTTCAAGGGATTTGACCGCGTGAGAAAGGACATCACCTTCGTATGCTTCTCCGATTATGATCCTACGATTCCTAATAAAGAAGTGGCATTCCACAAGATCGCAATTACCAATACCTTCGGTGAATGGCTGGCAGCACATGATATGAAGCAGGCACGTATTGCCGAGACCGAGAAGTATGCACATGTAACCTTCTTCTTCAACGGCGGCGTAGAGCAGCCCAACGAGGGAGAGGATCGTATCCTGGTAAATTCTCCCAAGGATGTAGCTACCTACGATCTGAAGCCCGAGATGAGTGCTCCCGCAGTATGTGAGAAGCTGCTTGACGCGATCCGTTCTGAAAAATACGATGTGATCGTGATCAACTTCGCGAACCCCGATATGGTAGGCCATACCGGTGTGATCTCCGCAGCCATCAAGGCTATTGAGACCGTAGATGAGTGCGTAGGTAAGGCAGTACAGGCAGTGAAGGATGTAGACGGCGTTCTGTTCATCTGTGCAGACCACGGTAACGCAGAGCAGATGATCGATTACACCACCGGTCAGCCTCATACCGCACATACCACCAATCCGGTTCCTTTCATCCTGGTAAACTACGATCCTGCATACACTCTGAAAGAGGGCGGATGCCTGGCAGATATCGTACCTACCCTGATCAACGTGATGGGTATGGAGCAGCCCGCAGAAATGACCGGCAAGTCTCTGTTAATTAAGAAATAGTAACTGTACCATATTACTATGACAAGAAATGATTCCTCAGGCACTTTGCACGGTGCCTGGGGATTTTATATCTAAATTTTCTTATCAGCAGGAGGAAGAATTATATTATATGGAACAGAAGAGAAATCTGGTAACTTTAGGAAGTACGGGAATTACTGTGGAGAAGAACTCCTTCGGAGCACTGCCCATCCAGCGTATCTCCAAAGAAGCAGCCATCGGACTGCTTCGCAAAGCCTATGCGGCTGGCGTGACCTTTTACGACACTGCCAGATACTATACCGACAGTGAAGAGAAAGTGGGCGCTGCTTTTTGGGGTATGCGGGATAAAATATATATCGCTACCAAGACCGGAGCCACCACAGCAGAAGGCTTCTGGAAGGAGCTGCATACTTCCCTGGAAAAATTAAAAACAGACTATATCGACATTTATCAGTTCCATAACCCGGCATTCTGCCCGAAGCCGGGAGACGGCACAGGATTGTATGAAGCTATGCTGGAAGCGAAGGACAAAGGCATGATCCGCCATATCGGCATCACGAACCATCGCCTGAATGTGGCACATGAAGCCATCGAAAGCGGACTGTATGAGACTCTGCAGTTTCCCTTCTGCTATCTGGCAACGGATAAGGATCTGGAGCTGGTACAGGATTGTAAAAAAGCAGGCATGGGATTTATCGCCATGAAAGCACTGTCCGGCGGACTGATCAATAATTCAGCAGCGGCATATGCATATCTGGCACAGTTTGATAATGTACTTCCGATCTGGGGAGTGCAGCGGGAGAGCGAGCTGGATGAATTTCTGTCCTATATAGATAATCCTCCTGCATTAACACCCGAATTGCAGGCGGTGATCGATCATGACAGAGAAGAACTGCAGGGAGAATTCTGCAGAGGCTGCGGCTACTGCATGCCCTGCCCCGCGGGAATCGAGATCAACAACTGTGCCCGCATGAGCCTGATGATCCGCAGAGCACCTTCCGCCGCACAGCTGACAGACGAGATGCAGGCGAAGATGCGTAAGATTGAAGAGTGCCTGCATTGTGGCAGATGCAAATCCAAGTGTCCCTATGGACTGGATACTCCGGCACTGCTTGAGAAAAATTATAAGGATTACTGTGAGATCCTTGCCGGAAAAGCGTATTAACGCATAGCAGATCTGAATAATAACCTCCTTATGGGACATACTTACCTAAGAAATAGTAAGTTAAGGATGCCTGTAAGGAGGTTTTTTATGGAAAAATATCTGGAGATCATCGAAGTACACGGAAGGGAGATCCTGGATTCGAGAGGGAATCCCACGGTGGCTGCTGTCGTTACCGTGAAGGACAAAGAGACCGGAAGATGCACAAAAGGTATGGCGGCAGTGCCTTCCGGAGCCAGCACCGGTCAGTTCGAGGCTGTGGAACTCAGGGACAGTGAGACCAGGTATTTCGGTCTGGGCGTGCAGCATGCCGTGAAAAATATAGACGAGAAAATTGCAAGTGTTTTACTGGGAGAAAATGCCCTGGAGCAGATCCGTATCGACAGAATTCTACGGGAGACGGACGGCACGGACAACAAGAGCAGCTTAGGTGCCAATGCCATGCTGGCAGTGTCCATGGCGGTGGCAAGAGCAGCTGCGGAGGCACTGGGCCTTCCCCTGTACCGTTACTTCGGAGGAATCTCTCCGAGACTTCTGCCGGTACCTATGATGAATATCTTAAACGGCGGAAAGCATGCGGCGAACACCGTGGATTTCCAGGAGTTCATGATCATGCCCGTGCAGGCTAAAAACTTTGCGGAGGGGTTACGGATCTGTGCGGAAATTTATCATAATCTGAAAAAACTACTGGAGGAGAAAGGCTTGTCCACCGGAGTCGGGGATGAGGGCGGCTTTGCACCCAATCTGCCGGATGCGGAGAGCGTGCTGGATTTCCTTGTGGAGGCGATCGAGGCTTCCGGATATGTCCCGGGACAGGATATCAAGATCGCCATGGATGCCGCCAGCAGCGAACTTTATAATGAAAAAACGGGAATGTACCATTTCCCCGGGGAGAGTAAGCTGAAGGGAGAGGAAGTCCTGCGGGATACCGGAGAAATGATCTCGTATTATGAACGGCTCGTGGAGAACTATCCCATTATCTCTATTGAGGACGGACTGGATGAAAATGACTGGGACGGTTGGCAGGAGCTTACAAAACGGCTGGGGGAGAAGATCCAGTTAGTGGGAGATGATCTGTTTGTCACAAATACAAAGCGGCTGGATGCCGGGATCAAACTTCATTGTGCTAATGCCATTCTGGTAAAAGTCAATCAGATCGGAACCTTGTCCGAAGCCTTCGAAGCGGTGGAAATGGCACACAAGAATGGTTACAAGGCGGTGATCTCCCACAGATCCGGCGAGACGGAGGATACCACCATAGCGGACATAGCGGTGGCACTGAATGCCGGACAGATCAAGACCGGAGCACCCTGCCGCAGCGATCGTGTGGCGAAGTACAACCGGTTGCTTGCCATGGAAGAGGAGTTAAAGGATGCCGCGGCGTATATGGAGCCGTTTCGCAAGATCTGAATGGTTGCGCAACAAAATGTAAACTACAAAAAATAAAAAATGTATAAACAGGAGGATTTTCATCACCGGAAATCCTCCTGCTTTTATAGTAAAACGATAGAAAAATACATGAGTGAAAGAAAAAGTCAGAATTAATAAATGTGTAAATATACATAAAACAATAGAAAATATGCACTATATGCAGAAGATAAAAATGATAGGCTATTTATATTGAAAAAGATTCTCATAAATATGCAGACATATGTGCGCGATGCGCGTACATCCAAGAGACGAAGCAGAAGAAGGGAAAACACGGGAAGTGGCAGATACTTCATGTGTATTTCAGTTGACAGCCTTAGAAAAGTGTTGTAATATAACAAAAGTCGTTGTCGGAAAAGTAAAGTACATTTTACACACGTGTATACTTGCATACAAATGCGAAAAATGCATTTTATTAATGTCCGTAGGCAAAAGAAAAGCAAGGAGTTGAAGAGATGCTTAAATATATTGCAAAACGTATCGGTCTGGCGCTGATCACGATTTTTACAGTAGCAACACTCACCTTTTTCCTGATGAACATGGTTCCCGGTGGACCGTTCCTCTCGGAGAAGGCAGTAAGCCCCGCTGCACAGGCAGCCCTGGAGGCAAAATATGGACTGGACAAGCCTTTGTCCCAGCAGTATCTGACGTATATGAAAGATGCTTTGCACGGTGATTTCGGAGAGAGTCTGAAGCAGAGAGGAAGAACCGTTACTTCTATTATAGTATCCAAGTTCCCTGTATCTGCAAGAGTAGGTGGACTTTCCGTTATCGTAGCGCTGTTGGTAGGTATTCCTCTGGGATGTCTGGCAGCTACCCATCGCGGCAAGACGCTGGACAGCGTGATCTCCGTGATCTCCACCTGTGGTATTGCGGTACCAAGCTTCGTTATATGTACTCTGCTTCTGTATTTCCTGGGAAGTAAGGTAAAGATACTGCCCACCTATGGAATCGGCACCTGGAAGCATTATGTGATGCCCGTGATCGCACTGGCATTGTACCCAACTGCTTATATTATGAGACTGATGCGTTCTTCCATGCTGGATGTTCTGGGACAGGATTATATGAGAACCGCTACGGCGAAGGGAGTAAAGCCTTTCTTCCGTCTGTTCAAGCATGCACTGAGAAATGCACTGCTCCCCGTTATCACCTATGTAGGTCCTATGATGGCTTATACTATGACAGGAAGTTTCGTAGTAGAGAAGATTTTCACGATCCCCGGTCTGGGCAATGAATTTGTCAGCTCGATCATTAACCGTGACTACACCATGATCATGGGTACCACCATTTTCCTCGCAACACTGATGGTTGTCATGAATGTGCTGGTGGATATCGTATATAAGATCGTCGACCCCAGGATCAAGTTGAAGTAAGATTAACAGGAAGGAAGATACCGATGAAAGAACCGAATGCTATGAGCTTTCATGTAAAATATAAACCGGAAGATTTTATGCCGGCGAATGAAGAAGAGAAGCAGAGCCAGGTCATCATGCGTGAGAGCGTGGGCTTCTGGCAGGATGGCTTCCGCAGACTTCGTAAGAATAAGGTTGCCATGGTCAGCCTCTTCGTTATTATTGTAGTTATGATCTTTTCCTTTATCGTGCCTGCATTTTATCCCTATGATTACAAGACACAGATCAAAGGAAGCGAGAATCTGCACCCCATGCAGTATTCCGAGAAAGAGATAGAGCGTATGGATGCGGGAGAGAAGGTATTCCCCCATGTGCTCGGTACCGATAAAATGGGCCGTGATTATGCCATCCGTGTTATGATGGGAAGCCGTATTTCACTGCTGGTTGGCTTGATCGCTACTGCCATTATTTTTGTGATCGGTTCCCTGATCGGTTCCATCTCTGCATTCTTCGGTGGATGGGTGGACCTGATCATCATGCGTATTGTGGATATTATCTATACGATACCGGATTTCCTGCTGATCGTACTGCTGTCCTTTGCGTTAAAGGATCCGCTGGCAAAGCTGGCACAGCTTCCCGGATTCGGATGGATGCAGATCGTAGGATCTAACCTGATCAGTATCTTCATCGTATTCGCATTGCTGTACTGGGTAGGAATGGCACGTATGGTACGAAGCCAGATCCTGACCCTGAAGGAAAATGATTATGTCATGGCAGCCAAGGCTCTGGGAGCCAAGGATGGCCGTATCATTAAAAAGCATCTGCTGACCAACTGTATCGGTACGCTGATCGTTACCACCACACTGCAGATCCCTTCCTCTATTTTTACCGAGAGTTATTTGAGCTTCTTAGGTATGGGTGTGGCAGTTCCTCTGCCTTCCCTGGGAAGTCTTGCAAGTGATGCCATTAACGGAATGATCACATTCCCGTACCTGCTGTTTGCACCCTGTCTGCTGATCAGTCTGATCATCTTAAGCTTTAACCTGTTTGGTGACGGACTTCGTGACGCATTTGACCCGAAGCTTAAGAATTAATGGAAGGAGTAGTGAAGATGGATAACAATTATCTGGTAGATATACAGCATGAACGTCTCTCTTTCTTTACTCCTGCCGGAGAAGTAAAGGCACTGAACGATGTCTCCATTCACCTGAAGGAAGGGGAAGTATTGGGCATCGTAGGAGAGAGTGGTTCCGGTAAATCCGTAACCGCATACAGTCTGATGGGACTGACCGCTTATCCCGGTAAGCTGATAGGCGGAGAGCTTCACTTCAATGGACACGAAGTGGAGAAAATGACCGAAAAAGATTTTTCCAAAATGCGTGGTAAAGAGGTCTCCATTATTTTCCAGGATCCTCTGACCAGCTTAAATCCCGTATATACCATTGGTAATCAGATCATGGAAGTGATCCGTCTGCATACCGATGCGGACAAGAAAAAGGCATATGCAAGAGCAGTGGAGCTTTTGTCTCTGGTAGGTATCAATGAACCGGAGAAGCGTATGAAGCAGTATCCCCACGAGCTGTCCGGTGGTATGAGACAGCGTGTCATGATCGCAATTGCGCTGGCATGTGAACCGAAGCTTCTGATCGCCGATGAGCCTACTACCGCACTGGACGTTACCATTCAGGCGCAGATCCTGGAGCTGATGATGGAGCTGAAGGACAAGCTGGGCATGGCAATCATCATGATCACCCATGACCTGGGTATCGTGGCGAGCATGTGTGACCGTATTGCAGTCATGTATGCCGGTCGTATCGTGGAGACCGGTACCTGTGACGAGATCTTCTACCATCCGAAGCATGAATATACCAAGGGCCTTCTGGAGAGTATCCCCCGTCTGGACAGCACGAAGCATGAGAAGCTGATCCCCATTGAGGGTAACCCGGTGGATCTTCTGAATCCTCCCGAAGGATGTGAATTTGCCCCCCGCTGTAAGAACTGCATGAAGATCTGCCTGAGAGAGAATCCTCCTAAGACGGATTTCAGTAAGACGCATTATGCACACTGCTTTATGAACCAGAAAGCTGAGATGGAGGGAGGAAATACCAATGAGTGATAAGTTACTTCAGGTTGAACATTTGAAGCAATACTTCCCCGCAGGCGGCATGGGTAAAAACCGTAAGTTCGTGAAGGCCGTGGATGATGTCAGCTTTTTTGTAAATAAAGGTGAGACTCTCGGACTGGTAGGAGAGAGCGGCTGTGGTAAGACCACCACCGGACGTTCTATCTTACGATTATATGAGCCCACCGGCGGCAAGATCACATTTGACGGCAATGTGATCCTGGATGTTGAAAATAAAGTAAAGGCGGATATGCTGCCTTATCGTCAGAAGATGCAGATGGTATTTCAGGATCCTTATGCAAGTCTGGATCCCAGAATGACCGTAGGAGATATCGTAGGGGAAGCCATAGATATTCATAAGCTGGCTGCCAATAAAAAGGAACGTCATGATATGATCATATCCATGCTGGAGAAGGTCGGACTGAATTCGGAGCATGCGAACAGATATCCTCATGAATTCTCCGGTGGACAGCGTCAGCGTGTCGGCATTGCGAGAGCACTGGCAGTGAACCCGCAGTTTATCGTCTGCGATGAGCCGATCTCCGCACTGGATGTATCGATCCAGGCACAGGTGGTGAATATGTTCGAGGAGCTGCAGGAGCAGATGGGACTGACCTATCTGTTCATCGCACATGACCTCTCTGTCGTAAAACATATCTCCGACCGTATCGGCGTTATGTACCTGGGCAAAATGGTAGAACTGGCAGACAGCTACGAGCTGGTAGCACGAAGCCTGCATCCTTATACCAAGAGCCTGATCTCTGCAATCCCCATTGCAGATCCCATCAAGGCAAGAGCAAGTAAGCGTATTGTTCTGCAGGGAGATGTACCCAGCCCCTTAAATCCGCCTACCGGATGCCGTTTCCGCACCAGATGTCCTTATGCGGATGAGTGCTGTGCACAGAAGGAACCCGAATGGAGAGAAGTGGAAAAGGGTCACTACGTGGCTTGCCACCATGTGGAGAAGATCAATGCCTGAAATTAGGTATTGACAGCTGAGCAATTTAGTTGTTTAATATAAAACTATACAAAGCATAGTGCTTTTGTATGAAAAGAAAGAGGAGGATAACTTTATGAAAAAGAAGTTAGCTATGCTGCTCACCGCAGCAATGCTGGTAGGTTCTCTGGCAGCATGCGGCAACAGCGACAATGGTTCTTCTGCAACCGGCAGTGCCAGTGCAACTGACAGCACCAAGACCGATGCAGCAGCAACTGAAGTTAGTACCGAAGGCAAACAGCTTACCGTTCAGATCGGTCCCGATCCCGAGACCATCGATCCCGCACTGAACAGTGCAGTAGATGGCGGTAATATGCTGCTTCACTCTTTTGAGTGTCTTCTGACCGTAGACCAGGATGGTAAGATCGCTCCCGGACAGGCTGAGACCTGGGAAGTATCTGAAGATGGTCTCACCTGGACCTTCCATCTTCGTGATGGATTAAAGTGGTCTGACGGCAGTGATCTGACCGCAGACGATTTTGTATACAGCTGGAAGCGTGTATGCGATCCCGCAGTAGCAGCTCCTTATGCTGAGACTGTTCTGGGTATGGTTAAGGGCTTTGACGAGGCACAGGCCGGTGATCTGGATGCTCTGGCAGTATCCGCTCCCGATGCTAAGACCCTCGTTGTAGAGCTTTCCAATCCCTGCCCTTACTTTGAGTCTCTGGCAGCATTCGCTACCCTGAGCCCTGTTCAGCAGGCAACCGTAGAGGCTAACGGCGATGCATGGGCTACCGCAGCTGAGACCTATATCTCCAACGGACCTTTCTACATTACCGAGTGGGTACCCGGTTCTCACATTACCATGTCCAAGAACCCTAACTACTGGAATGCAGATGCGATCAAGCTTGGCAGCATCAAATTCGTACTGATGGAGGATTCCAACGCAGCTTATACTGCATATCAGTCCGGCGATGTACTGTTCATCAAGGATGTTCCTACCCAGGAGATTCCCAGCTTACAGGGTAACCCCGAGTTCCATGTAGAGCCTATCCTGGGAACTTACTATCTGTCCATGAACCTGGAAGATCCTGCATTCGCAGATGTAAATGTTCGTAAGGCTCTGAGCCTGGCAATTGATCGTGATTATGTAGCAAATACCCTGATGCAGGGAACCTACTCTCCCGCATACAGCATCGTAGGTGAGGGCTGGGTAGATACCGACGGCAGCTCCTTCATGGCAAATGCTAACGGTGGTCAGAGCTATATCTCCGATGATTTCGATGCTAACCTTGAGGAGGCTAAGCAGCTCTTAGCTGATGCAGGCTATCCTAACGGTGAAGGACTTCCTACCATTACCTATACTACCAACGATGTAGGTTACCACAAGGTTGTTGCTGAGTACTTACAGCAGGCATGGGGCGAACTTGGTATTAACGTAGAAGTAAATATCGTTGAGTGGTCCAGCTTCACTCCGATGAGACGTAACGGTGAGTACATGGTAGCACGTAACGGATGGGTAGGAGATTACAGCGATCCTTCCAATATGTTAGACCTGTTCTGCACCGGCAACGGTAACAACGATGGTAAGTTCTCCAATGCTGACTTCGATGCAGCTATGGAGAAGGCAGCTTCCACCATGGATACCGCTGAGCGTTCCGCAGCTCTTCATCAGGCTGAGGATGTTCTGATGGAGCAGGTAGGATGCATCCCTGTTGCTTACTACAATGACTTCTGGCTGCAGAGCGAGAAGATCACCGGTATCTGGCATTCCGCTTATGGTTTCTGGTACTTCATGTATGGTGACATCGCAGAGTAAGCTGCGGATCTGATCATTCAGAATAATAACAAAGGATCCCCGTGAGATCGTAAAGATTTCCGGGGGTCCTTTTTTGTGCCGTCTTTTCGATACTGCCTTGTAAAATGTTGTTGCAATTGTGTACAATATATGGTAATATAAAATCTGCTTGACATTAGGAGGTGTGAAATGGAAGCATTAAGAGTAGTAATCAACATAATTTTTATATTGGTATGTGTAGCACTGACAGTGTTAGTATTGATGCAGGAAGGTAAATCCGCAGGACTGGGTTCCATCAGCGGCGCTGCTGAGACCTACTGGGGCAGAAATAAAGGACGTTCCATGGAAGGTATGCTGGTGAAGATCACGAAGATCCTTGCAGTATTCTTCATGTTACTTGCAGTCGTACTGAATCTGAACGTATTTTAATCATTACGAAGGATGACACTCTTGTGTGCATGGCATACAAGAGTGTTTTATTTATTCATAGGAAATTTCTTCCTATGAATAAAAAACGCTCCGCAGGGATCGCACTGCGGCGGTTATGAAATATGTCGCAAAAGTGACCCGCCGCAGGCGGAGAATCTCGCAAGCGAGATTTTTTTTATATTAAGAGAGGTTACATGAGTAATAACGAAATCAGAGAGAAGAGAAAAAAGGTAATCTGTGATCTGGTGAAGGATGATTTTTACGTTCCGATGAAGGAAAAGGAACTGGCAATGTTTCTTCAGGTCGCAAAAGAAGACCGGGAAGAGTTTCGTGAGATCTTGCGGGAACTTTTAGCGGAAGGAAAACTTACCCTGACCGTAAAAGGGAAATATATGAAGTCCAACGGTAAGGTTCTGACAGGAACTTTTATCAGCAATGCCAAAGGCTTTGGATTTGTGGAAGTGGAAGGAAGGGACGAGGATCTGTTCATTCCGGAGGACAAGCAGGGAGGAGCATTCCATAAGGATACCGTGGAAGTGGCACTTCTGCCTGCAAAGACCGGTAAACGGCAGGAAGCGCAGGTCATCCGTATCATTGCCAGGGGAATGACCCAGGTGGTGGGAACCTATGAGCAGTCCAAGAGTAATTTCGGCTTTGTCATTCCGGATAACACGAAGATAGCACAGGATATTTTCGTGCCGAAGGAGTGGTCGAAGGGGGCCATGACCGGACATAAGGTCGTGGTGGAGATCACCGGATACGGCACGAATACGAAGAGTCCTGAAGGCAAAGTCGTGGAGATCCTGGGACATATCAACGATCCCGGTGTAGACATCATGTCTATCGTACGTGGCTTTGACCTGCCGGTGGAATTCGGCGAGAAGATCATGAACCAGGTGGAGAGGGTATCCCAGGAGGTATCTGGGGCAGACTGTGCCGGCCGCAGGGATCTGCGGGATGTGACCATGGTCACCATCGATGGAGAGGATGCCAAGGATCTGGATGACGCTGTCAGTGTATCCTTTGACGGGACATATTACCACTTAGGAGTACACATTGCAGACGTGACAAACTACGTGCAGGAGAATTCCGCTCTGGACAGAGAAGCATTAAAGCGCGGCACCAGCGTCTATCTGGTAGATCGTGTGATCCCCATGCTGCCCCATGCACTGAGTAACGGTATCTGTTCCCTGAACGAAGGCGTGGACCGTCTGGCATTAAGCTGCCTGATGAAGGTGGATGAAGAGGGCGAGATCGTGGACTATGAGATCTGCGAATCTGTGATCCGGGTCAAGAAACGGATGTCTTATACCGTGGTGAAAAAGCTGTTGGAGGAGCCGGAGTGTGTAGAGAATAATGCCGGTGCGACGGATGGAACCGCCGGGGAAAGCGCAGGAACCGTAACAGACTATTCCCAGTACAGGGAACTACTCCCTATGTTCCGACAAATGGCTGAACTCGCGGACAAACTGCGGAAGAAGAGACAGAAGAGGGGATCTATTGATTTCGATTTCCCGGAGTGCAAGATTTTACTGGACAGGGAAGGGCATCCGCTGGATATTAAGCCTTACGAGCGGAACGTGGCTACTATGCTGATCGAGGATTTCATGCTTGCAGCAAATGAGACAGTGGCGCAGCATTTTTACTGGCAGGAGCTGCCCTTCGTCTACCGCGTCCATGATGTGCCGGATCCGGAGCGGATCCAGAAGCTGTCCACGTTCATCAGCAATTACGGGTATTACATGAAGGCGCTGGGGCGCAGGAACAGCAAGGTCTCCACGGAGGAGATCCATCCCAAGGAGATCCAGAAGCTGTTACAGAAGATCGAGGGAACTCCCGAAGAGCCTATGATCGCCAGACTGACCCTGCGGAGCATGAAGCAGGCGAAATACAGCACGGAATGTACCGGACATTTTGGACTGGCATGTCAGTATTACTGTCATTTTACTTCGCCGATCCGCCGCTATCCGGATCTGCAGATCCACCGCATTATCAAGGAGCAGCTTCGGGGACGCCTGAAGGCAGAGAGAGTGGAGCACTACCGGGATATTCTTCCGGAGGTAGCTAAGCATTCTTCCGAGATGGAGCGCCGTGCCGATGAGGCAGAGCGGGAGACGGATAAGCTGAAGAAGGTAGAATATATGGAGCAGCACATCGGAGAGGAATACGAGGGTGTGATCTCCGGTGTCACCGGGTGGGGGCTGTATGTGGAACTGCCCAATACCGTGGAAGGGCTGATCCATATTTCCACGATCCCGGGCGACTATTATCACTACAATGAGGCAGCCTGTGAGATGGTGGGAGAGGCTACCGGACGTTGCTTCAAACTGGGAATGCCGGTACGGATCGAAGTGGAAGACTGCGACCGTTTTATGCGCACCATCAATTTCCGGCTGGTGGATAAATAAATCCGCGGTCACAATGAAGCTATACTTCAAATGAACCCGGGGCAAAGGAAAATGTCAGTTCATTGACAAATGTAAAAAATATAGTAAACTGTAACTATTCAGAGCCGTAAAAAGCTCCGCAGGAGTGTTTTATGAACGGGTTTCTGAATAGTTACAAGGTTTTAAGAGGTAGCCATGGCAAAAGGAAAAGAGTCCCAGAAGCTGATCGCGAACAATAAAAAAGCATATCATGATTTTTTCATCGATGAGACCTATGAGTGTGGCATTGCCCTGCATGGCACGGAGGTAAAGTCCATGCGTATGGGGAAATGCAGTATTAAGGAGGCTTTCGTCCGCATTGAAGACGGAGAAGTATTTGTCTACGGAATGCATGTAAGTCCTTATGAGAAGGGAAATATTTTTAACAAAGACCCTCTTCGTGTGAAAAAGCTGTTGCTGCACAAGTACGAGATCAACAAGCTGTTGGGCAAGATTAAGGAAAAAGGGTATACATTAGTCCCTTTGCAGGTATACTTTAAAGACGGTAAGGTCAAGGTAGAGATCGGACTGGCACGTGGTAAAAAGCTCTATGACAAGCGAGAAGCCATTGCCAAAAAGGATCAGCGCAGAGAGGCAGAGAAGGAATTCAAGGTCCGCAATCTGTGATCCGCAGGCTCTGATTCTGCAATGCTTTACCGCAAGTGCTTGACAGTGTGTGTGCCATCAAGTATACTTGGTCTGACAATTGAATAAGGGGTAGTAAAGGTTTCGACAGGGGTTTTGCAGCTGGAGAAGCGAGTCGCATGGTAATGCGTTAAATGGCCAAATTAAAATTAAACGCTAACGATAATTTAGCATACGCTGCCTAATGGCAGCAGTCGGCCCTAGGGCACTCACACCTTAGGATCCCGGCTTCAAATATGTGAGAAACGACATATGCAAAGCTTTGCGCATATGGGCGTAACATGAAGCTACTGAAATGCTCAGGGTGTTTATTCCCGGGGCGCGGAGGGAATGTCAAAGAATAAACTACACTCGTAGAAGGACAGGGAATAGGCTTTTGGACACGGGTTCGACTCCCGTCTACTCCATAGAAAAAGTGCCGTTTTTGCGGCACTTTTTCTTGTGTAGCATCAACCAAACTCAGTATAAGTGGTATAATTTCCAAAGAGTTTTACAAGGGAGTAATTGACAAGCTATGAAAATGAAACACAACAGACCTCAGAAACGTTTGATAACACAATTGTCATTATGGCTGGCGCTGCTATTGACATTCACCGGCTGTGCGGAAAGAACCGTCACGCCGCAGGACAATACCTATGCGATAGAGCAGCCGGCGACGATTCCCTCCGAATTGTTGGAGGCATCGGAGAACATAGAATCAGAACCCGAATCCGGACAGCCACAGGAATACTCTTCGGATACACAAGAAGCGCAGCAGGTCACATCTGCAACAGATGTTCCGACAGGAGAGGGCACGTCAGCATTTTCCCTCCGGGAGATTCCGGCATACTCCGGCACACCTTATACAGAAGTCAATGGCAACAAACCTTATTTCACAGAAGCGGATCTGACCACACAGTCTTTCGAGATATACAGCGAGCTGGACAGCCTGGGGCGCTGTGGCGTGGCATATGCCAGCGTGGGACAGGATCTGATGCCGACAGAACCGAGAGGGGAGATCGGAGCTGTGAAGCCTACCGGCTGGCATCTGGTGAAATACGATAACGTGGACGGAAAATATCTATACAATCGCTGCCACCTGATCGCCTACATGCTGGCGGCGGAAAACGCCAACCCGCAGAACCTGATCACAGGAACCAGATATCTCAACGTGCAGGGAATGCTCCCTTTTGAGACGAAAGTCTGCGATTATGTCAAAAATACAGGGAACCATGTTCTGTACCGCGTCACTCCTATTTTTGACGGGGATAACCTGTTGGCAGACGGCGTCCTCATGGAAGCCTATTCCGTGGAAGATGCCGGGGAGGGAATCTGCTTCTGTGTATTTGCCTACAATGTGCAGCCGGGGATCGGTATTGACTATGCCACCGGTGATAACTGGGCGGAAAGCAGCGGAACCTACCAAAGCACAGCAGCGCCTGTTGCGGTAGAGACACCGGCACCACAGCCTGAGACCGATACTGCGGTGCAGATCACACCGGAATCGTCGGCGCCACAGGAATCCCAGGGAATTACTTATGTGCTGAATACCAACACCATGAAATTCCACTATCCCACATGCTCCAGTGTGGACGATATGAAAGAGAAAAATAAACAAATCTACACCGGCAGCAGAGAAGAGGTCATCAATATGGGATATGTTCCCTGCAAACGGTGCAATCCCTGAAATTTGGTGCAAATCTGGTACAAAAAATAAATAAAAATTCCTCAAAAGTTGATTTTCGACAGACATAAAAAAGGTAACACAATTGATATTGTGTTACCTTTTTGCTTTCACATAGTATATCGGTACGCTCGCAGAAAACTTAACCCCTTTTTTGAAAAAAATTGAACCCCTCATTTGCCAAAGTAAATGCAACCCCGGAAAGTATATGTTATAGTTCACAGATATATAAAAAACGCCGGTTTTATGCGGCTTCCACTAATTTCTAGGAGGAATCAGATGAATACAGCACAACCAATTCGTAACCTGGAGGATTTGAAAAATTTTAAAAACTACTATAAGGAAATCCACCCCAATGCCAGAAACCAATTGTTAGTGATCCTGGGATTGAATACTGCACTGAGGATTTCGGATCTGCTTACTCTGCGGTGGGAAGATGTTTATAACTTTTCTCAAAACAGATGGCAGGAGCATATTGAGATCATAGAGCAGAAGACGGGAAAGACCTCCTGCATCTATATCAATCATAATATTCACGCATGTCTTCAAAATTATCAGGCACAGCTTCGAAAGGAGCAAAAACCTATTCGACCAGAAAAGTATCTTTTTCCCCACAGCAATAAAAATGAACCCATCAGCCGGGTGCAGGCTTTTCGCATCATCAAAAAGGTGGCAGCTTATTACAATATCCCCGGCGTGATCTGCTGTCATTCCCTTCGCAAAACCTTCGGATACCATGCCTGGCAGCAGGGCGTACAGCCGGCAATGCTGGTCAGCATCTATAATCATTCGTCTTATGAAGTGACCAAACGATATCTTGGCATTGAGCAGGATGACCGGGATAAAATTTTTCAGGAGATCATACTCTGAACACAAGGGTAACACAATATCAAGTTTGTTACATTACGATCAGTATTTCCAAAACACAGCAAATTATAAGGAAATAATCGATTCAAGGAGGAATGGCTATGCTGAGATTATCGGTGAGAGATGAAGAGTTTCTGATGATCGGAGACGATGTGAAGATTGTATTTCTGGGAAGCAGCGGAGGACAGACACGTATCATGATCGATGCCCCCAAGGATGTGAACATCGTACGAAGCAAGGCCATTGAAAAACGGATCCAGGATCCGGAGCTTCTGGCGACGATCCCGAAGTATTACAAGAATCCGGAAGGCACCGCCAAGAAGAAAAAATCCAACGTCGTGATCGTACAGAACAAATAACTTCAGATACTGTGGGACAAAAGTTTGCTAACAATGCGGAATCCTAGGGCCGCAGTAACTATTAACCACACACCGCAGATAAACGGATGTATCTGCAAAACTTTTTACACATGGAGGTAAATTATTATGGTAGTACAACACAACTTAACAGCAATGAACTCTAACAGAATGTTAGGCTTAACCACCGCTTCTCAGGCAAAGTCCACCGAGAAACTGTCTTCCGGTTACAAGATCAACCGTGCAGCTGATGATGCAGCAGGCCTGTCCATCAGTGAGAAGATGAGAAAGCAGATCAGAGGTCTGACACAGGCTTCTTCTAACGCACAGGATGGTATCAGTGCAGTACAGACCGCTGAAGGTGCTCTGAACGAAGTTCAGGACATGCTGCAGAGAATGAACGAACTGGCTGTAAAGGCTGCTAACGGAACCAATTCCGAAACAGATAGAACTTATATTCAGAACGAGATTGATCAGCTGACCACAGAGATCGACCGTGTATCTGAGACAACGAAGTTCAATGAGACCTATCTGTTAAAGGGTGACAGAAGCTCCAGCGCTTATACTTTTAAGTATGATTCTCAGGCTACGAAAACAGCAACAAATCTGTATCAGGAAGATGGAACTACTACTATTGCAGATGCTGATGCGTTAAAGGCTTATTTGGATGCAAACCCTAATGCGAAGGTTTATAAGACAAAGGGAAGTTGGAGTGCACCTACTGCCGATACATGGGCAGAGGTAGGAGGAACTCGTACTAAATTAACGGCTGATAATATCAGCACTTATTTGAATCCGGATAAGACAGCTAAAGCTGGAGTTACTTTTCATGATGCAGCTGCTGCAGGAAATCCCATAGCTGCAGCAGATGTGACCACGACTTATACTGCACCTACAGAAGCTGTAAAGGATACTGACTACACATATAATTCAAAGCAGTATTATGATGCAGACGGCAACAAGATTCCTGCTAATGCGTTGAATGGTTATTTCAAAACAAGTGATGGCGCAACAGTAGATGTAGATGCTGATTCTACCAAAAAGGCATATGATAAGGACGGCAATGCTGTTACTCCTGCAGCAGCTGATGTTAAAGTTGACAAGACCTTAAAGGGAGTATTGTCTCTGACTCTTCATGTTGGTGCCGATGCTACTGACAATAATCAGATTAGCGTAAAGATTGATTCCATGAGCGCAGCAAGCCTTGGCGTAGATGGCATTAAGGTTGACGGTGCAGATGATACCAATGCGCTGAATGCCGTTGATACTATCAAGGAAGCAATCCAGAAAGTATCCACCCAGCGTTCCGCACTTGGTGCTGCACAGAACCGTCTGGAGCACACCATCAACAACCTGGACAACGTTGTAGAGAATACCACTAGCGCAGAGAGCCAGATCCGTGATACCGATATGGCTACTGAGATGGTTAAGTACTCCAACAACAACATCCTGGCTCAGGCAGGTCAGGCTATGTTGGCTCAGTCTAACCAGTCCAATCAGGGCGTACTGTCTCTGTTACAGTAATCTTAACCACAGTTTGATCCAAAACATTATTAGAATTAGTTGTGTAAAAACTAACATAAAAAGGTTCCGCCGGAGGATTCCGGTGGAACCTTTTTGCTGCAGACCAGTCAGAAACGAAAGCATTAAAAAAGCAACCGCCCATTGCCCAAGGTATCGGTTACTTTTTTAGAACCATAAACTGAGACGAACCGTTGCTGTACGGTAGCACTCTTTTTGTAAGTAAATGTTATCACAAGGGTGTATTTTCGTCAACAGTTTTCATGATGTCATTTTTCATAAGTTGCACTTCAAATTCAGCAATTCCGGTGGAACCTTTTTGCTGTGAACAGCCTGAAAATAGCAGTAATACGGCACTTGGTAAAAATGCACAAAATACAAATCCGTGAAAATAGCCAATTTCAACATACTGAATTTTGTATACTTATTTCGCAGAAATTCATAGGAAAACAGTCCTCTATACCTTATAATAAACGTGGGTGCTGCCAAAACGGTAAGCGGTTCGCCTTTCGCCAAAGTGGGAACATTTTGAGAACTTCCAGTATTATCGGAGGTGATACGAATGGGAAATTTAACGAAAGGTACATAAATGATAGAAACAGTGGTTGGCGCTGTCGGTATTGTAGTTACGATGATCAGCATCATCGTGACCGTGATCAGTATCGTGCAGACCAGTCAGAAACGAAAGCATTAAAAAAGCAACCGCCTCCACCAAAGGTACAAGTTGCTTTTTTAGAACTATAAACTAAGGTGAACCGTTGCTGTACGGTAGCACTCTTTTTGTCCCTTAATATTAACACTTTTTTTACGATGCGTCAACGTTTTTCGCATACTTGCAATCATTCTGCAAATGCTATAGACTAAGAGTAATCTACATTGATCTGAAAACAGTAAAGGAGATCACTATGTGCACAGCAGCAACTTATAGATCGCAGGATTTTTATTTTGGCAGAACTTTTGATTATGAATTTAATTACGGCGAAGAAGTGGTGGTGACACCGCGTAATTACTCTTTTCAGTTACGGCATCAGAATGCATTGACTGAGCATTATGCCATGATCGGTATCGCTCATATGGTGGGGGATTATCCGCTGTATTATGATGCGGTCAATGAGAAGGGTCTGGGTATGGCAGGTCTTAATTTCGCGGGCAACGCCGTATATCGTAAGCCCAAGGAGGGCAGAGACAATATCGCACAGTTCGAGTTCATTCCCTGGATCCTGGGACAGTGTGCTACGGTGCAGGAAGCCCGGACGCTGTTAGCCCACATCAATCTGGTGGACACGCGGTTCAGCGAGCAGTTTCCAACATCACAGCTGCATTGGATCCTGGCGGACAGGGACGAGGCAATTACGATAGAGGCAGTCAGGGAAGGACTGAACATCTATGATAATCCCGTAGGAGTATTGACGAACAATCCTTCCTTTGACAAGCAGCTGTTCCGGTTGAATGATTACAGCTATCTGTCTCCGGACCAGCCGGTGAACCGTTTCTCAGAGCAGCTTCAGCTGCAGCCGTACAGCCGTGGCATGGGAGCTATGGGGCTGCCCGGTGATCTGTCCTCTGCCTCCCGTTTTGTCCGGGTGGCTTTTACGAAAATGAATTCTGTATCGGGGATCTCGGAGTCTGAAAGCGTCAGTCAGTTTTTCCATATCTTAGGAAGCGTGGCTCAGACGAGAGGGTGCTGTCGTCTGGAAAACGGTAAGTATGAGATCACCATTTATACTTCCTGCTGCAATGCAGACAGGGGGATTTATTATTACACTACCTATGAGAACCACCAGATCACAGCCGTGGATATGTATCGGGAGAACCTGGATGGGGAGATCCCCGTGCATTATCCCCTGGTGCAGGGAGAGCATATCTTACTGCAGAATGCGGCAGATACAACGGAGGAAAATCTGTAAATGGATGTAGAACAGAGAGAATATGTAGTGTCCGGCTTCGCCTTCTATTCTGAGAAGGATGCCGGACTTGCGGAGCAGGAACGGCAGAAGATCGCCTATCTGGATAAGCACATTGACCATGCGGATATGCAGTCGGTTCTTGCTATTTATAAAAAAGCGCTGGAAGACCGGGTGTTCCGTACTCCGGTGGGACTGGAGTATCTCAGGGAGCTGCAGGGAGAGCTGCGCGCCCGGGAAGAAGAATTGGGGGAGGAAGTACCTCCGATCCCTCTGTGGACGAGTTTTGCCGATGTCAGAACGAAGACGTCCCCTGCCAGAAGACGGATTCAGCCGATGCCGGAAGATGGGGGCAAAAAGGCGGGTCTCCACCTGTCAGTGATCATGAACATCGTGATGATTGTGGCGATCATTGCCATGTTTGTGATCACATTGAATTCCGACCAGCCCAATATCCTGAATTACGAGCGGAATCTTCAGAATAAATACGCTTCCTGGGAACAGGAACTGACCCAGAGAGAGCAGACAGTGCGGGAAAAAGAGAGAGAATTACATATAGAAAATACTGAAAATACAGGGAATACAGGGAATACGGAGACCGAGGTTTCACAGAATTGACATATTTTCGAGCTATACTATGTCTACAACAGAAAGGTGAGGGTATGTATGGACAGACTGAAAATACTGGTAGTAGATGATGAGAGCAGAATGCGTAAGCTGGTCCGTGATTTCCTGGTGAAGAGTAATTTTGAGGTGCTGGAGGCCGGAGACGGCGAGGAGGCACTGGATATTTTTTATAAGGATAAGGATATTGCACTGATCATTCTGGATGTGATGATGCCGAAAATGGACGGCTGGCAGGTATGTCGGGAGATCCGTGTGAACTCCAAAGTTCCTATTATTATGCTGACAGCCCGCGGAGATGAGAGAGACGAGCTGCAGGGCTTCCAGCTGGGAGTGGACGAGTATATTTCCAAGCCCTTCAGCCCCAAGATCCTGGTGGCGCGGGTGGAAGCAATCCTGCGCCGGACGAACCAGTTAGGGCATGACGAAGCACTGACCTGCGGTGGGATCACTGTGGATAAGACAGCGCACCGTGTGATCATAGACGGCAAAGATGTGGACTTAAGCTATAAAGAATTCGAGCTTCTGACCTATTTTATGGAAAATAAGGGAATCGCCCTGTCCAGAGAGAAGATACTGAACAACGTATGGAACTATGATTACTTCGGGGATGCCCGTACCATTGATACCCATGTGAAGAAGCTGCGCAGCAAGCTGGGCGAGGAAGGTAATCTCATCAAGACCATATGGGGAATGGGGTACAAAATGGATGAAACAGTGGAATAAACAGCAGAAGAAAAAAGTGCATTCTATCAGGGGACAGTTCGCCTGGATATTTATCGGGCTGATGATCGGGACGATCCTTTTGTGCCTGCTGCTGAATTACATGTTTTTAGGCAGAGTCTATATGCAGAGCAAGCTGGATGTCATTCACGATGCTTATGAGACGATCAAGCAGGCGGCGGAGAGCGACAGCTATGGTTCCGAGGGATTCGCCAGAGAACTGGATGATGTGTGCAGAAGCTATAACATGACAGTATGTGTCATGGACGTGAATTCCAACATGAAATATGTATCCATCAACGGTGGTGAGAGACTGGAGAACCGTCTGATCGGCTATGTGTTCGGCTTCGGAACACTTCCGGATAATGAGCGGGTCATCGAGAACGGTGATGACTATGTGATCCAGAGAACCGGGCAGGAGAATAAGGAATATTTAGAGATCTACGGCAGGCTGAACACCGGAATCTCTTTTATCATGCAGACGCCGCTCTCCAGTATTCAGGAGAGTGCCAGGATCGCCAATCGGTTTTATGTGATGGTCGGCTGCCTGGGAGCACTGGCGGGCGGAATCATTATCTGGTTTGTCTCCAGACGTGTGACGAAGCCGATCCTGGAGCTGAACGATATCTCACAGCGGATGGTACAGCTGGATTTTGAAGCAAAATATCAGGGCAGGGCGCACAATGAGATCGATCTGCTGGGGGAGAACATTAATAAACTGTCCGATTCCCTGGAACAGACGATTTCGGAACTGAAGACTGCGAATAATGAGCTGCAGCGGGATGTGGAGAAAAAGGAAGCTGTCGATGAAATGCGTAAGGAGTTCCTGGCGAATGTCTCCCATGAACTGAAGACCCCCATCGCTCTGATCCAGGGCTATGCGGAAGGACTGCAGGAGGGCGTCAATGACGATCCCGAGAGCAGACAGTTCTACTGTGATGTCATCGTGGATGAAGCGGCGAAGATGAACAACATGGTGAAAAAGCTTCTGACGCTGAACCAGCTGGAATTCGGTAACGATGTGGTGACTATGGAGCGTTTCGACATTACGGCACTGGTGAAGAATTATATCCAGTCGGCGGCAATTCTGACCAGACAGAACGATATCACGGTGCGGATGGAAGAGTATCCTCCAATCTATGCCTGGGCGGATGAATTTAAAATAGAAGAAGTATTTATGAACTTTTTCTCCAACGCGGTGAATCACTGCGAGGGCGAGAAGATCATCGATGTCAAAATGGAACAGAAGGATGGCAGGGTGCGCGTATCGGTATTCAATACCGGTAAGCCGATCCCGGAGGATTCCATCGGCCACATCTGGGAAAAATTCTATAAAGTAGATAAAGCCAGAACCAGAGAATACGGCGGCAGCGGTGTGGGACTGTCCATCGTGAAGGCAATCATGGATTCCATGAACCAGCCTTACGGTGCGATCAATTACACCAACGGTGTGGAATTCTGGTTTGAATTAGAGACAAAATAATGATTTAAAAAGGATATATTTTTATATGAGGGAAGAACAGATGCAGGAGGCACCGGTAAAGGTGCTGCTAGTCGGTGTGGACATCGGGGAAGAAGCGGATTTTGAGCATTCCATGGAAGAACTGGCAAGTCTGGCAGAAGCCGCGGAGAAGGAAGTCGTGGGTCAGATCGTACAACGGCTGGATCATGTGAACAAAGCATTGTATATCGGAACGGGCAAGGTGGCTGAGGTACGCAGAATGGCGGAGGAGAGAGGTGCACAGGAGGTCGTATTTGATAATTCCCTGACGCCTTCACAGGTACGTAATCTGGGCAAGGAGCTGGAGCTTACCGTCATTGACCGTACGAACCTGATCCTTGACATATTTGCCATACGGGCACAGACCAGAGAAGCCAAACTACAGGTGGAGACAGCAAGACTACAATATATGCTTCCGAGACTGGTAGGTATGTACGATGCACTGAGCCGTCAGGGCGGCGCCAGCGGCAGTATGAGTAACAAGGGTACCGGTGAGAAGAAACTGAAACTGGACAGACGTAAGATTGAACACCGGATCACGGAACTGAAAAAGGAGCTGGAGGATGTCAGCAGGACCCGGGATGTGCAACGCAGGAAAAGACAGCAGTCCCGGACTCCACAGGTGGCGCTGGTGGGCTATACCAATGCGGGAAAGTCTACGATCCTGAACCGCATGGTGGAGCAGTTCGGAGAGCTCCCGGAGAAGACAGTCATGGAAAAAGATATGCTGTTCGCCACATTGGAGACCAGCGTCCGCAGTATAGATACGGGGCATAATAAGCCGTTTTTCCTGACGGATACGGTTGGGTTCATTCATAAGCTGCCTCACGGTCTGGTAAAGGCATTCCGCTCGACCCTGGAAGAGGTAAAATACGCAGATCTGCTGGTCCAGGTGGTGGATTTTTCCGATGAAAATTACAGACAGCAGATGCAGGTCACTGCCGATACTCTGAAGGAACTGGGAGCAGGTGACATTCCGCAGATTGTGGTGTATAATAAAGCAGACAAATGCGGCATGGAACCGCTGCCGCAGAAGAGACAGGAGCACTGGTATCTCGCCGCAGGGCAGAATACCGGTATCCGTGAACTGGCAGAAGCCATTGAACAGCAGGTCTATATGGACAATGTGGATTGTACTTTCCTGATCCCGTACAGCGCGGGGAATGTAGCTTCCTATCTTATGGAAGAGGCGCAGGTTTTTTCTACGGAGTATAGGGAAGACGGTATTTTGATCCATGCGGACTGCCACAGGCAGGACATGGAGAGATACAAAGATTACGTGGTGAAATAGATCATGCAATGCAGGGAGGATATTATATGGAACAGAATACACAGCAGGACAGAGCAAAGCTTTTGGAACAGCAGGCAAGGGAATACCTGATGCGTTCCAATGATCCGATTTTTACACAGTATGTGCAGCAGTTGATTCCCAGAATACAGAAGCAGCCCCAGTATGTGGAGCAGTTACAGGCAGAGCTGGATAAAAGCGTGGAATACTGGCACCAGAGACAGAAACTGAATGCGGAAAGAGCAGAAAGTGCTGCCGCAGGGCAGATACAGGAGTCCGTACAGCCTTCTACACAGGAGCCCATGCAGGAACAGCTGATAGGGCAGGCTGTTGGGCAACCGGCAGGACAGTTCACCGGGCAGCCGGCAGGACAGTTCGCTGAGCAACCGAGAGGACAGTCCACTGTGCAGCCGGCAGCAGAGACAGTAGTACCGGGGACGAAGAAAAAGCAGAATGCGGAATATTTCATTGGAACCATTGCTCTTTCTGTGATGGGAGGCGTATTTATCCTGACTGCCCTGGTGCTGATGGGAATGTATTTCATGAACGGATGGATCAAGGGAATCTCTCTGTATGTGGTATCCCTGGGCGTAGTGCTGTTAGCAGAGCTGTTGATCCGGAGAAAATTACCGAAGCTTGCACAGATATTTTCGGCGATCGGCATGGCAGCTTTGTACCTGTCCACCATGATCAATACGCTATCCTTACATAATTTCGGGATGCTTCCCGCAGCTTTGATCATTGGTGTGATCACCGTAGGCACGGTATTGCTGAGCCGGAAACGGGATTCGCTGATCCACAGACTGCTGGGGATTGCTTCCTGCTGGCTTTGCGCCTATCCGTTATCCATGTCCTCCGGGTTATCGATGGCGGAGGTCCTGATGGTAATGGGATTGATCCTGATCCTGAGTATGTTGTGTGCCTGCGTACCGGTGCACAGATTCCATACGGCATCACAGCTGATCCTGTTTGCCAGTACCACAGTGCTGTTTCCGATGGTTGTAGGCTGCATCGTGTGGACACAGAGCATGCCGGTTGGTGTTGGAGTTGCCGCTTATAGTGTATTTTTCCTGATAGCTCATCTGATACTGGTGGCGCAGACCCGTTATGCGCAAATAGAAAAGCAGACCGGACATGTGGTGAAAAGCGGAGGACTGCTTGCAGTATACATCGCATTTATTCTGGTATCCGGAATCATGACGGGTGCGGGTATGGATGATTATTGGAGAGCAGCAGAGACGGATGGATATATAGGCATTTTTACCCTGACCGGAATCGCATTTGTTATCACAATTCTGACTGTGATCGCTTTGCGGAAGGCGGAAAAAGGATGGCAGAAATGGATTCCGTGCTATTTCTTTAGTTTTGTGACTTTCTGTGGATTTTCAGTGATAGAGAATGATTGGGGAATTGTGATCTGTGCTACGGTATTGCTGATAGCAGTAAAAATACTGTCACGCCTGGCAAAAGGGGGCCTTGCTGCACTGGATGCCATACTTACTACGGTATATTGTATCCTGCTCCTGATGAACGGGAAGGAGATCCCTTATGCTTATGTACTTTTGGCGGGAACGATCCTCAGTATGTTCCTTGTGCATGAATGGAGTACCTACCAGGAGATCGTGCTGACTTTTTCACTGGCATTTTTTGCTTTGGCGCATTTGATGCCTATGATAAAGCTGCCGGCATTTTCCGGAATTCTCTTCGTGAGCATTCTGCTGTTCAATAATGTGAATTGTATGCGGGGTAAGGGAATCCTCGTATTTAACGTATTCGTACTGATCGGACAGGTCGGAGCACTGATCGGTCTGGCAGACCCGGTATATCGGAATTCCTACATTACTTATTTATGTATGTTTGTGTTTGTGCTGGCTTATCTGGTGCTGACCCTGCAGGAAAAATATTATAAGAACTTTAAACACAGAGAACTGATCTTTGTGATATTCCTGACCTATATGGCACTGATCGTCAAAACGAATATCCCTGTGATCAACAGTATTCTGATCATGCTGATCGCACTGGTAAGCGTGACTGCCGGTTTCGTGAAAAAGGATAAGCCCGTCAGAATCTATGGCTTAGTGCTTTCTCTGTGTACTTGTGGTAAAATAGCTTTATATGATTACTGGGGCGCACCGATCCTGCAGAAGACCATACTTTTCTTCGTGGTAGGTGTAATTGCTCTTGTAATTGCCGGAATCTATATTATACTGGAAAAGAAATGCAATGAGTGATGTAAGAGCCAGGAAGAAAGAAAAAGGAATAAAATTATGACAGGACGTAATAAAAACATTGTATGCGGAGCCTTATTATGCACAATGATGTTATCCATGACAGCCTGCGGCAATGAGATTCCGGATCTGACGGAAGAGGAATCCCAGCGGGTCGGAGAGTATGCGGCAGTGACACTGCTAAAATACGATGCCAATAATCGCAGCCGCCTGGTAGATCCCGAAATGGTGATCGCCAAATTGGAAAAGGAAGCGGCGAGGGAAGCAGCAAAAGCAGCACAGGAAGAGGCGAAAGCAGAAGAGACGGGTAGTACCGGTACCACAGAAGTGACGATGCCCACGGCGCAGGAAGATATTACTGCCAGCATGGAAGAATTTTTTGGACTGCCGGAGGGTGTCAGCATTACCTATGAGGATTATATGGTAACAGATTCTTATCCCGAGGACTGGGCTACGGATGAGTATTTTGCATTGGATGCATCCACTGGGAAGAAACTGCTGGTGCTCAGATTCTGTCTGACGAATGGAACAGAGCAGGAAGAGAAGATCGATCTGCTGAATACGAACTCCAGATATATTATTACAGTGAATGACAGCATCAGGGCAAATGCACTGACTACCATGCTGCCGAATGACATGTCTACCTATGAGGAGACACTGGAACCCGGACAGTCACAGGAACTGGTACTATTACTGGAAGTAAACGAAGATGTGGCAGGTGCCGTACAGACGATAGCACTTCGTCTTAAAAATGCATCAAATGAATATACAATTCAATTATTGTAGATATTTTTTGAAAAAAATAAAAAACAGTGTTGACAAGTGGAAGATAGGGTGATATACTCAGTTTCGTTGTTGCGGCAGTGCCAAGACAACGAAACAGCTTCCAATAAGACTTAAAAAGTTTTTGAAAAAGTTGTTGACAGATACCGACAAGGTATGATAAGATACCAAATGTCGCGAAAAACGAAAGCTTTTCAAGACAAAAATGTTTTTAAAAAAGTTGTTGACAAACGAAAGCGGTCGTGATAAGATATCAGAGTTG
>ERZ1034882.69-NODE-69-length-59832-cov-37.417385_pt1 | contig 59832 bp, 85 predicted proteins | sample MGYA00520606_ERZ1034882 | MGnify/ENA primary metagenome ERZ1034882 (study PRJEB33766, sample SAMN09781726) | gut metagenome | biome: gut microbiome | host: Homo sapiens | place: Madagascar | study: EMG produced TPA metagenomics assembly of the PRJNA485056 data set...
TAATTGCTTATTATGGCAACAGTTGCGACATTTGCAACAGGTTTTGGCCCTCTCCGAGTCCCGCCCAGCGGCCCCGCCTCCGCTCCAATGGCACCGGCTGACCAGCCGACCAGCTGACCACGGCCCCGGCTGGGTGGGGGGGGTGGTTTACAGACCTGGCCACCGGATCGGCGCAGAATCTCTCCACAACTCTTCCCCCTCCTCTCACGTTCTCACACCCGTGTCCTTTTCTCCCGATATAGGGGGGGTGGTTTAGAAAACCGGGGGCAAAAAACGGAAAAGTCAAAAAGGGGTTCAAAAAAATTTTTATAAAAACGCTTCGCTTATGTGTGGGGAATACGTACTTAGGTTGCGCGGTGCGGGCGGGGCGCAGGCAGTCGGTAGGTGACGTGCTGGTAGGCGGTAGGTGAAGCGGGTGTGCAAAAACCCTATTGGAGGTGGTTGCTATGCTAAAGATAGGAGAACTTTTGTGAAGTCATGGCAATGGAGGTGAGCGTGAATGCCAAGCGGGGGTTCTGAGCGCTGTGTGTCATTGTTTGAGTTTTGGGGAGACAAGAGCCAGTATGCGGCGTGGCTGCAAGGGGAGTTTGCTGAAGAAGCGGATTTCCATGCCCATACGCTAAACGCCTTGCGGGTGGCGATGGACGAAGAACTGACGGATACACAGAGGAAGTATATGGAGATGTTTTTCGTCTATGGCATGAGCATGAAAGATATCGGTCAAGAGTTGGGGGTAGACACGGCAACAGTCAGCAGGACGATCAATCGTGGGCTGGATAGACTGTACCATGTCCTCCGCTACGCGAACCCCCGATACCTGACCTTTCCGAAAAGCCGCACGGCAGCATCTCTAAAGAAGGGGCGCAAGCATCGGGAGAAAGGGTCTTAGACTGAGACGAGAGATATTGTGCCAAAAACAGGGGGTGTATGTATGGCATATAAGCGGAAATACAGGCAGGGGGCGCAGGTCAAGAGCATTGAGGACTTTCTGCATTCCCCGGAGACGCAGTATTTTTTCTGGCACGGAAAAACGGTTCACAAACAAGTCTTTATGCACTGGCAGCTTGATACGCTTATCAGGGTTATTGGCTACGGACATCTTTATTTTGCGGATAAGAACGTTCCGGCTGATGGAGATGCAAAATGAGCTGCTATGGGTGTATCTGCAACAACTGCCTCTATAACTGCGAGTTATTCAGCGCATACTTCACGCCGGGAGAGATCAAGGACGTGGAGGACGTCTGTTATTGCTGTGATGAGTGCAAGTGGTTCGATGGGGACTATACGAAGCGGAGTCAGTGGCGAAAATCGTGTGAAAAATTTCGCCTACCGGCGAAGTATAAAGAGCATCTGGAACAGATGAAGCAGAAGGAGGCTCGTGCGGCGGTCAAGCGCCGTATGGCATTTACTGTTATCAAGGGAGGGAAAAAGGATTGAACGTAGCCTATAACATGGACTGCATGGAGTATATGCGGACGCTGCAGGACAAGGCGTTTGATCTGGCTGTGGTAGACCCCCCTTATGGAATCGGAGAAGATGGCGGTAAGGACCGGAGCCGCTATATAGCACAGAAGAATGGGGCACGGATTTACGTCAAGGATGGCGGCTACGAAAAGACCGGCTTTGACCGTTTCCCTGCGGATGATCGGTACTTTGCGGAGCTTTTCCGGGTCAGCAAGAATCAGATCATCTGGGGAGCAAACTATTTTGTTCTTCCTCGCGGCGGGGCAATCGTGTGGGACAAGTGCAATGACTGGGCCGATCAGTCTGGGGCTGAGATCGCGTTCAACTCTTTGAACCTTCGGACTGATATATTCAGGTTCATGTGGTGCGGCATGATGCAGGGAAAGAGTATTGCAGAGGGAACAGTCCAGCAGGGGAATAAGTCGCTGAACGAGAAGCGCATCCACCCGACGCAGAAGCCGGTGGCGTTATACACATGGATTTTGCAGAAGTACGCAAAGCCGGGGGACAAGATACTGGACACCCACTTAGGCAGCGGCAGCAGCCGCATAGCCGCCTATGATCTTGGCTTTGATTTTGTTGGGTGTGAGATCGACTCTCACTATTTTCAGGCGCAGGAAAAGCGCTTTGCGGAACACACGGCGCAGATCAGTTTGTTTACGGGAGGTTGAATATGGATAGTTTGAATGCAAATAAGAATTGGAAGGGGTTTTGAAGAAAATGAAAGTGTTTATTAGCCAGACGCCAAAGGGAAAGACCAGTGACGGTTTAAGGGAAGAAGAAGCGCGGATAGTGTCCAAATTAAAGGAACGCTATGACGAGGACATCGAGGTAATCAGCGCATCTGCTATTAGCGCCTCCGTGGAAGGGAATCCACTTTATGTTCTCGCGAAGGTAATTGAGGCCCTAAGTACCGCCGACATAGCTATATTTGCCCCCGGATGGAGCAAGCAGATGTCCGTGGAAATGGATGCTGCACGGGCGTATGAAGTTCCTATCGTAGATTATGATGACCTTTTTTATGAAGAACTGCCAAGATATGTTGTAGATAGCTGCGACATTCCTCACGAAGTTCGGCCTTTAAGCAACGAAGAAATAAAGGCACTCAATTTGCATCGAAATACAGAGAAACATCCCGTAATTGCAGTGGATAGCGGGAACTTGGCGACTTATCGCGGCAATCTAATTTACTGGGAAAACCTGCGCCCCAGAGAAAATTTTGCAAGCATGAAATTGTGTAAAATGTGAGGGGTGAACCGGATGGATAGCTTGAATGCAAGCAGGATAGCTGGCGGGAACAGCGCGTATGGGCGGAGTCAGTCAGACTTCTATCCCACGCCGCCGGATGTGACGGTGGCGCTCATGCGCTTTTTGAATCTTCCGCGCACAACGTCCGTGTGGGAACCGGCAACGGGAGAGGGCGATATGGCCGGCGTGCTTCAGACCTACTTTGAGACCGTCTATACAACGGACATCCTGGATGGGACGGACTTCTTGAAGTCCAGCATTGACGCAGCTGATTGGATTATCACGAACCCGCCTTTCTCGCTGGCGGAGGCATTTATCCGCAGAGCAGCGGAGCTGGGCAAGCCTTTTGCGTTCCTTCTCAAGTCGCAGTATTGGAACGCAACGTGCCGGCGGAAGCTGTTTGACGAGATCCCGCCCAGCTACATTCTGCCGCTGACGTGGCACCCGGATTTCTTTTTCAAGAAGCGGATGCCCGGAGAGAAGGGAAGCCCGCTGATGGACGTGATGTGGTGCGTCTGGCTGATGCCATGGAAGAATGATATTCAGACGGTGTACCGTCCGCTGACGCGGCCGGAGATGGGAGAGTAAAGATGATTGAGTACATCAGAGTTGTAAGCAAGCAGCGGCCCGCAAAGCGGGCGTTTGACGTTCAGGTTGGAGCACACCTTCGGGTATATGTTGCTGGGAAGATTACCGGGGATGCGAACTACCGGGAGAAGTTCGCCAAGGCAGAGATGGTCCTTACGGATATGGGTCATTGTGTCCTTAACCCGGCGAACCTCCCATCCGGCATGGAGCAGGGCGATTATATGCGTATCTGCTTTTCCATGATCGACTGTGCGGACTGTGTGGTTCTGCTGCCGGACTGGCGTGAGAGTTCCGGGGCACGGTTAGAGCGGGCCTACGCCGAGAAAATCGGGAAAGAGGTTGTTGTGGCAGACCAGGGCCGGATCGATGAGTTTTTTGAGAAGATGGGGAGATAAAAATGGGAATGACAGTTTGCGCAGTCCACAAATGCGATATGGTTTGGAGGTAATCAGATGGAGCGATTGACCTATTGGAACGAAGAATACGGGTGTTGGTCTTATCATTGCGGAAGCGGTGAAGCGGCAAACCGCCTTGCCGCCTACGAAGAGACGGGGCTGTCTCCGCAGGCGTGCGCTGAGGCGCGGGAAGCCGGAAAGGTGCTTTCCAGCTGCGACATATCATTCAGAAGGCTTGCGGAACTGCTGACAGCCGACAGAGCCGGTCGGCTGGTGGTGCTGCCGTCTAACAAAACGTTGACTAATGCAGACCGTATGAGGACTGCGACAAATCAACAGTTGGCGAAACAGCTTTACGATAACCAAAAAGAGCTTTGCAGGATGGTATACAAAAATCTTGGGTTTGAAGATGAATTGAATTTTTCTGAGGATTACTCGGATATCTTAGCTTGGTTAAACACCCCATCGAAGGAGGCGGAGAAAGCATTGGAGGCGAAGAAGGATGAGTAAGGCTGTTATGCTGAGCGTCCGCCCGAAGTGGTGCGATAAGATCGCCAACGGCGAAAAAACCATCGAGGTCCGAAAGACGCGCCCGAAGCTGGAAACGCCGTTTAAGTGCTATATCTACTGCACAAGAGACAAGCACCTTGCGTTTATGCAGAATCAGACGGGCACAAACTTGATTGCCTGCATGGATGTGGATGCGGCAATTCCGGTGGGTGGTGCCATAGGAAACGGCAAGGTTATTGGAGAGTTTACTTGTGACTGGATTCAATCTTTTGACTCCGCATACAGCGCGTGGGTCTATGCCGTCGCTCCATCTGGGAGCATCATGCCAATGCACGAAACAAAGGCACTGGAATTGTGCAAAAAAGATGGATGCCTGAGCGACGATGATGTGCTTTCTTACTTTGGGGACGAAGATTGGAAAGCCTATTTTTGGCATATTTCCGACTTGCGCATTTATGATACGCCGCGCGAACTAAGTGAGTTCCAGCGTGCAACTGACCCGTGCGATTCTTGCCATGCAGAATACACATGGGAATGCACAGACTGCAAAAAATTTGGCGGTGACATTAAGCACCCGCCCCAGAGCTGGTGCTATGTGGAAACACTATTTTAACACGATTTTACGAACAAATTTACGAACGACAAAATTCGACCCTTGTATATCAACGTATATAGCCATTTATTAGCGGGTTCGACTCCCGCCACTCGGACCAACCCCACAATCCTTGTGATTGTGGGGTTTTCCTTATATTTCAACGGTTCCAGCCGTTTTTAAATGGTAAAAATATTTTCCATTACGCCAATAAAAAATTCAAAAAAAAGACGTTTTATCTTCAATTTTACGAACGGTTTTACGAACGGAAAAGCCCCCGCTTTAAGAGCGAGGGCTGCTTTTGTAGAATTCTGTCATTTTGTTTTCGGCGTTGAGCCGATCTTCTTTGGCGAGTTTCAGGTAAATCTTGTGAACGGTGTTGTGGTCGCTCCATCCACCGATTTCTTGCACTTCCAATTCGCTTAGCCCAAGATGGAAACCGAGGGAGGCAAAGGAGCGGCGAAGTCCGTGAACACCGCACTCAGGAAGGTCATTCTTTTTGCAGATCAGGTTGATGCCGCCGCGCAAAGAATTTTCAGTACAATCCAGAATGGGAAGGCCGGCGCTTTTCCGCTGCGAAAGCAGCTCGTAAAGGGCTGGGATCATAATTTGGATCGTGCGTTGAGACGAAACGTTTTTGTTGGTCTTTTTGTACACGAAGTTTCCGTTTTTATCCATGACCCGTGCGCCCTGAACGGTGATTCGCTTTTTCTTCAAGTCTATATTTTCCCAGGAAAGGCCGAATATCTCAGACCGGCGGAGGCTGTGAAGGGCCAGCAATGCGCCCACTTCAAACTGGCTTCCGCTCACAGCGTCCACAAAAACAAGAATCTGCTGGTAGGTCAGCCAGGGAAGGTCTTTTTTTATGCGTTGAGGGAGACGGACTTCCGGCAAAGGTATATGGTTGTCCCGCATCACGGTACAAACAAGCCCCCATGAATTATACACCGTTTTAGGGGACAGGGTTTCACTGGCCTCGTCGATCTCCTGCTGCCAGTTTGAAAGGTCTTGTATTTTGGCATTGATCTTTCCGGGGAAGCGATTCTTTTTGATACACTCATATCCCCGGATCGTGGATGGAGACAGAGATTGATTTTTTTTCAAATAACTGTCGATTGCCTGAAGAAGCGTGAGACTGCATTTTGCGTCCTTTTTAGCTTCCAGAAAGCCGGCGCGGATGGCGCGGGCCTTTGTTTCGCAGAGGGCGGCAGTATCCTCCGTAATACTTTGCCCTTCAGCCCGCAGTTCGATGTTCCACTTGCCGGACTTCAACTGACGTGGGGAGGGGACTTTAATCTCGTCCTTCTTTTTGCGCTCCCTGATCTGGCGTTCGCCGCACCACTTGCAGAAGATGGAATCATCGTCAATGACGCGCTTACAGTTTTTGCATTTCATGCGCACACCTCCCGTGTGTATCAGCCGTGGAAGAAACCAATGTCCAGACAGCGCAAATCCAGATAGACGGCGTAACCCAAGGCGAAGATCAGAAAGACAAGAAGTTGGAGCAGAAGGAAGTTTCGCATACGGATACCGCGGTTCTGGTGGTTGACAAACTCACGCAGGAGCTCGTTCTGGGCGTTCAGGCCGTTGATCTCCTGACGGTAGACGTCCAGTTCTCGGTTTACGATTTCCTCTATAGTTTCCGGTGGCGGAGAATCTTCCGTTGGCTTTATCCCCAAAAACTGGTCAATGGAAATTCCGAGGAAAGCGCAGATGGGACCTATGGTTTCCAATGTAGGAGAATGGGTGGTGGCACGGAACATATTGTTCACCGTGTTGAGAGGAACTCCGCTGCCGTCCGCGATCTCCTTGTTGGTGATGTGGTTTTCTTCTTTTGCAGCGCGGCACTGATCAATCAATGACAGCATACATAGAGTACCTCCTTGTCGAAAATTGTCAAAATGTACGAAATAGCAACCGGAATTGTGTGTATCAACACCGAAATCGTGTGTATTAAGACTATCAAACTTGAGGCTTTGATGGTACGATAAAAGCAGACCTACCGCACCCCCAAGCGGCGGGTCTGCTATGGGCCGCCGCTTTCGTGGCTGGGGCGGCGGCTCTCCATCACAGCTTCAGGGGGGCAACGGAGAAAAACGGAACGGATGGGGAGAAAGGGATATGACATTGGGACATGGAAGAAAAGAAATTACATAGCGACTTGGCATTGCGCGAGAAACTGAAAGAGCGTATACTTGGGTTGACAGACAATGAATTGGACGAACTGTTAAAGGCCATAAAGGAGGGAAACCTATGTTCCAGACAAGAAGTGAGCTGAAAAAGCAGATACAATGTCTGCAAGAGAGAAATGACTATTTGGAGAAGTTCATCAAACAGTGCGAGGACAGTGGCCTTGGAAAATGCAAGGGGGCTGTCTGTCGGGTCTGTGAACACGCAGTTTATGTAGACCGAGGGAATGGCCTCTCGTTTCTTCTGGGCTGTGATGTCGATGTAAAAAGCAAATGTGAGCACTACAAGCGAGTGCACTAACGGATAATTAGGCTTATAAGAGACACAACAAGACTGGATGCGGCAATTACAGTTGTAATAAGGTACGGGACCCAAAACTGATATTTCTGCTGCCGTTGCTGCTCTATGTAAGCGCGGCCTTGGATGGTAATTGCATAGCCAAAGTATTTTTTATCATACTCGTCATGTATTACATCCTTATTTTCCCATGAGAAGATAAAACCCGCCTCTGAAAGTAGTTGAAGTTGGGGACAGGTTGATTTCATCTCATCTTTTCCGGTGATGTGTTCGATCTCTTGAATAGTCATTTTATCTTTTTCATAGAGATTTTTCAGAAGAAGATTTGCTGTTTTATCAAGCATCATTTCGCAGTCCTCCGGGTTTCAAGGAAGTCAATATATTTTGTGAGGTCGGATAACTCTTCCGGACTGCACTCATCTACGAAAGCAAATATGCGCTGCGTGCGCTTATCGGCCACCCTGCCGTTTTCGGCGGGGTGGTTATTTTTTTTGCTCAAATCCGGCAGCTCAAGATGAACCGTAATTTGGCTTCCGACAGTAGGTAACAGGTCTCCGTCTAACTCATCCAGTGTGATCCCAAAAAGGTCTGCAAGTTTTTTGCGAGTCTCTTTGTGCGGAATGACTTTACCGGATTGCCAATTTAAGGCAGCTTGGTTTGATTTGCCTATCAATTGCCCCAACCGATAGGCTGAATACCCGCGCTGTTTCATGCAATGGTTTAAATTTTCGGTAAACGGCATAAGAATACACCTCAATGTTTGGCTATTTTTATACTAAAACATTTATTGACATATACTCAATCATTTAGTAAAATAGACGTTGTGGATAGGGCATAAAAACCCACACCACCCCGACAAATAGAGCTGGTGAAAATCAATGTTTGTAGCCAAACTTAGAGTATCACCAATACTCCAATTTGTCAATATTTAACCTAAGTTGGAGGTGAAAAGTATGAGCTTGGCGAAAAACCTGATTCAGCTTCAGAAGCAGCACGGAGAAACGAATTACAGGTTAGCTAAGGCAATCGGCGTGTCCCAGACGTCTATTAAGAATTGGCGCGATGGGGTGCGTTTGCCTCATCCAAAGCACGTCCGCCTTATTGCGGACCATTACGGCGTTTCCGTGGATGAACTGGTTAACAGAAAGGAGAAATGCGAATGAATGAATTGCAGATTTTCAATAACCCGGAGTTTGGGGAGATCAGAACCCTTGAAGAAGATGGGAAAGTGCTTTTTTGTGCAAGCGATGTAGCAAAGGCACTTGGTTATATCCGCCCTAACGATGCGATTGCATCGCATTGTCGGTCTACGGTAAAACGCCGTATACCTCACCCACAGTCTCCTGAAAAGACGATTGAAATGTCTTTTATCCCGGAGAGTGATGTTTACCGGCTTTCTTTTGGTTCAAAACTTCCCACTGCAGAACGCCTGACGGATTGGATTGTGGAAGAAGTCATTCCCACCATCCGCAAGCATGGGGCCTACATGACGCCGGAAGTGATCGAGCGGACGCTGACTGACCCGGACTACATCATCCAGCTTGCCACCACCTTGAAGGAGGAACGGCAGAAGCGCCGGGTGCTGGAAGCCAAGGCGGAGGAGGACAAGCCCAAGGTCCTGTTTGCGGACAGCGTGGCTGCGTCCCACACGTCTATTCTTGTTGGTGAGTTGGCAAAGCTGCTCCGGCAGAATGGCGTGGACATTGGTGGAACCAGGTTGTTCCGCTGGATGCGTGAAAACGGGTATCTAATTCGCCGTGCCGGTTCGGATTACAATATGCCGACACAGCGGAGCATGGAGATGGGACTTTTCACCATCAAGGAAACGGCGATCACCCATGCGGACGGGACGGTGACGGTGAGCAAGACCGTTAAAGTAACCCCGAAAGCGCAGATTTATTTCGTGAACAAGTTTCTTGGAGAGAAAAACTGTGAAACCAGAGGGGCGAACCATGGTAGATAAGGATATAAACGTTTTTTGGAGTTCTGCGTTTGACGGGTTGACCTTGGAACAGCAGTTTGCAAAGTTTGGCAAGGTTGCAAGCAATTTGGCAGATGCTTCCACTTTTGCTCGAATTGGGGAATATGACACGGCAGAAAAGCTTCTGATTGAAGCCACATGTGAAATTTCAGCCCTAAAGTGCAACTCCTTGTTGGAGTTGGCGATTGCGGTTCGCAACTATATAACTGGACTTAGGAGTGGAACCAATCAGCCTGATTCAGTTGATTACTAATCACGAAAGGGGGCGGCGGGATGCCGCGGGTAAATCTGGGGCGGAAGCCCAATGACGAGGTTTTGATCTCTCTGCTGTGGGGCAGACAGGCCGCGATCGGGATGCCGGTGGGCACCATGGCGGAGAAGGCGGGCATGACGCCGCAGACCCTACGGGCGCGGAAGAAGTCCCCGCAGGACTTTTCGCTGAAGGAACTGCTGAAGCTGGGGCGCGCACTGGACATTCCCATTGAGGAACTGCGGGATGCCATCCGCTACTGAAAGGGGCCGGGAAACCATGACACAGGGGACAAAGTATGTCAGCGCCAAGACGCTGGAAGCCATTGAAAAGGCGCTGGCTCATGGGGATCGTGTGGAGCTGATCCCAGTGAAGGACGGTGTGAAGGTGATCCGCGTCCGGCGGGACGAGATCAAGTAAGCCTATGGGAAAAGTGAATGAGATGCCTGCCCCTAAGCGTTGGGGCAGAGGAGCAGAGCGTTGCTGATGGAACCGGGGATACCGGGTCATTCGGCGGCGCTTTTTGTTTTTGCTGTAAGGAGACGGAAATTTGATGAAAACTTTTGAGGAATACGAGGCGGAGGCCGCGTGGGAAGCCCACTTGGAAAACGCACTTCGCGTGGCACGGCGGGAATCTGCGGAGCGTAGGGGGAAGGCCATTCGCAAGGCGCTGCTGCTGTGGGGCGCTGTGGTGCTGGTTCTGGCGGCGCTGTGGCTGACACGGGAGACCGGGGAGCCGGAGCCGGAGGCACCCACCGTGACGGCGGGACGGCTGGCCGGGGACGAGACGCCGGCGGTGGAGTACGCCTCACTTGTCCTCTGGCAGGATCTGGATCCGGAGACAGCCCCGCCGGTTCAGGAGGACTACGAGAACGAGAAGATCGAAGCGGCACTGTTTGACAGCGGCTACTTCCGGGCGGATGTGCCGATGGACGGAGAACTGCAAAGCCAGCTTCGGGCGGCCTGCGAGGAAAGCGGCGTGGAGTACACGCTGATGCTGGCCATCATCCGCAAGGAGACCGGCTACCGGAACGTGAAGGGGGACGGCGGGGCCAGTTGGGGCTACTGCCAGGTACAGCCCCGGTGGCACAAGGCCCGGATGGAGCGGCTGGGGGTCACAGACCTGATGGACCCCTTCGGAAATTTCCGGGTGGCCTGCGACTACATGGCGGAGCTTTTGAGCCGGTATGACGTAGAGAACGCCTTGACGGCCTACAACAGCGGCCATCCGGGGCACAGCGATTATGCCAGAACCGTGATGGGGTATTGGGAGGAACTGAAAAATGCCAAGGCATGAGGATTTATCCGGCAGTCGATTTTTCAGGCTGACAGTTATTCGCCCAGACGGTAGGCTTCACAACCGCCCTGCATTTCTTTGCCGATGTGATTGCGGAAATTATGTGAGAACGATTGCCGGAGAATTGCGATCTGGAAGAGTTCAAAGCTGTGGCTGTCTGCACCGTGAACGTGCAAGAGCCTGCTTGTCCAAAATGAAAACCACGCATGGGGAAAGCAATACCCGGCTATATGCGGTTTGGTGTGCGATGCGTCGGCGTTGTACGGATAAAAACTGCAAGGAATACCGCCTTTACGGTGGTCGAGGTATTGCCGTCTGTGCAGAATGGGCCGAGAGTTTTGAGCCGTTCCGGGACTGGGCGCTTGCCAACGGGTATGACAAGGCGGCGCCGAGAGGGGAATGCACCATAGACCGTATTGACGTAAATGGGAACTACTGCCCGGAGAATTGCAGAATAGCTACTCAGATTGAGCAATGCAATAACCGGCAGAGAAACCATATCCTTGAAATTCATGGAGAATCAAAAACCATTGCGGAATGGTCGAGAATTTCTGGTATTTCAGCCAGAACCATCTATGACCGGCTACATAGCGGCTGGACACCTGAGCGGGCAGTTTTCGCACCGATTAAAGGAGGCAAGGCACCGTGATCACCAGAACAACCTATCAGAACCGGGAGGAATGGCTTGCGGGCCGTTCGCATGGCCTTGGAGCAAGCGATATTGGGGCCGTGCTGGGCGTTTCCAAGTTCAAGACGCCCATTCAGCTTTGGCGGGAGAAAACAGGGGGAGTGAAGGCCCCAGACATAAGCGACAGCCAGCGTGTCCAATTCGGAAATGAGGCGGAGGCGCCGCTTCGTGAGATGTTTCGGCTGATGCACCCGGAGTATGAATTGACGTTTGAACCGTTTACGATCTTACGTCCGGTTGGCCGGTACAGTTTTTTGTCCTGTACCCCGGATGGGGAACTGGTGGAACGATCCACCGGAAGAAAAGGCATTTACGAAAGCAAAACAGCAACGTGTCTGAGCCGTGCGGATTGGGAGAAGTGGAATTGCCAGATCCCGCAGACCTATTTCGCACAGATCATTGAACAGATGTTTTGCGGTGAGTTTTCTTTTGCGGTCGTTTGGGCGCTTCTTCTGAATGCGGAAGGGGACGGTTCGTTGAGAGCCTACCGCTTTGAGCGGGGAAACTGCGAGGCAAGCATCCAAGATATGCTGCCAAAGGCTGAGACCTTCTGGCGCCATGTGGAGGCTGGGACAATACCTACCCAGACCTTGATTTTGCCCAGACTTTGATTTTGTAAGGCGCACAACTCCGAAAAATTTAAGAAAGACGAGGAGAAATGAATATGGAAGAAAACAATTTTCACATTACGGTGAGGAACACCAAAACCGGCGAAACCCTGCTGGATGGAGACTCCACAGCGTTTATTTGCCTGGTTGCGGGCGATGATGGAGTTCAAACAGTCTGCGAACTCTACTGCGACAGCAACACGGTAGTAAATGTGCTGTATCAGGCCCAACAGACGATCTATCGTATTTGCCGGGAGCATCCGGAATTGAGACGCCCGCTGAGTGACCTTACGCACAAAAACCGTTTGGAATCCTTTCAGAAAGCGTGGTACGAACAGGAGGGACAGGAATGATGCTGGTAAACATTCGCTATTACAAGCCCCTGCACAAGGCATACGCAGGGAACGCATTTACCTACCGGACGGCACTGCCGCTGGCGGTGGGGGACAAGGTGATGGCGCCCACGCAGGGCGGAGACAAGCGGGCCATGGTGGTTGAGATCAACGTGCCGGAAAGCCGTGTGGACGAGCGGATCATGCCGCTGCTGAAGGAGATCACGGCCTATGATACCGGGGAACAGGAGGATGCGGACGCATGAGCAGCGCAATGGAATTTGCCATTACCACGGACCTGACTCCGCTGAAGGAGTTTAACATCTCCGCCAACTTTGAAGAGTGTCAGGCGTGGCTGGAAGAGAATTTGGCCCCGTACCGGGGCATGGTGGTGACGGAGGAGGCCATCGGCGCGGCGAAGAAGTACCGGGCCAACATCCGCTCCGTGGCCGCACGCATCGACGAGTGCCGCAAGATGGCAAAGGCGGCGGCGCTGGCCAGCTACGCCCCCTTTGAGGGGAAGTGCAAGGCGCTGACGGCCCTGTGCGACGAATCTGCCGCCAATCTGGACGGCCAGATCAAAGCCTTTGACGAACGGCGCCGCACGGAGAAACTGGACGCTATCCGGGCCTTTTTTGATGAGCGCATCGGAGAACTTGCGGAATTTCTCCCGTGGGAAGCGGTTCTGGACAAGCGGTGGGGCAACGCCACCTATTCTGAGGAACAGGCCCACAAGGACATTCTGGTGGCGATCAGCAAGTGCGACAGCAGCATTGCCGCCATCCGCGGGCTGAACAGCGAGTTCGAGACAACATTGCTGGAAGAGTACAAGCAGTGTCACGATCTGCCGACGGTGCTGAAAAAGGATCAGGCGCTCAAGCGGGTGAAGGAGATTGAGGAACAGCGGAAGGCGGAACAGGAACAGCGCAGACAGCAGGCCGAGGCTGCGCGGGCGGCGGAGGAAGCCGCCAGAGCGGAGCGGTTGCAGGCCGTTGTGGAGGCGGCGAGAGCCATTCAGACAAGCCCGTCCGTTTCGGAGCCGGTAAAAGCGGCGGTGAAAGCCGCAATGGAACCGCCTCTCATTACGCTTTCGTTCCGGGTGACAGGCACTGTGGAGCAGCTGAACGGACTGCGGGATTATATGCTGGCCAACGGCATCGCCTTTGGCCGCGCAGACTGAATAAGGGAGGAATTTTGACATGAAGGCAACCAACAGTTTTGCGGCCCAGACCCAGCGGGACAAGCCCACGTTTTCCATGGCTATCGCGGCCCCCAGTATGCAGAAGATGATCCAGAGCGCTCTGCGGAGCGACAAGGCGGCGGCGCGGCTGACCTCCACGCTGATCTCCGCCGTGAATGCCAGCGAACAGCTGAGAGCCTGTGAACCCAGCACCATTGTAGCGGCGGCGCTTCGGGGCGAGGGCATGGGCCTGATCTTCGGCCATGGCTATTACGTGGTGCCCTACGGGACTACCGCAACGTACATTCTGGGCTACAAGGGATACATCCAGCTTGCCATGTCCACCGGGTTCTATGCCGACATCGACTGCACGGACATTCGTGAGGGCGAGATTGAGGGGCGGAGCCGTCGGACCGGTAAGCCCATCGTGAACCTTGCCAAGTACGAGAGCGACGAGGAACGGCAGAGCAAGCCCATTATCGGCTACTACGGCTACTACGAGCTGAAAGACGGCACCTTCCGTTTTGAATACTGGCCCATGGACCGGCTCCTGCGCCATGCGGATCGGTACTCTAAGGCGTTCAGCTATGAGAAATTCAAGGCCATGCAGAGCGGGGAAATGAACCCCAAGGACGTGGAAAAGCTGCTGAACGGTTCCCCCTGGTACGATCCCAACGGCGGGCAGGACCGGATGTGCCGCAAGACGATTCTGCGGCAGCTGCTGAACAGCGGCTACGCGCCCCTGTCCCCGGAGGTCAAGACCCAGCTCATGGAGGAAGCCAGCGCCGAGGACGAGGGCATGATCCCGGATATGCCCATGCCGGAGCGCACGGTGGCATCTACCGGAGAGGTTGTGGAGACCGCGCCTGCGGCTGTGGAAGCCCATCAGGAGACCGTGGAGAGCGAATCCGGTATGGTTACACCCCCAAAGGCCGAAAAGACCGCAGAGACCCCTCAGAAGGCGCAGGACGAGGGTATGGACTATGCGGCCACCTTCTTTGGGGAATGAGGTGAGGAACCATGCTGATCTCCATTAAGACGCGGGAGGAGGACGGGAGCCGGTACATGATGTGTGCCGGCACCGTCACCCGTGAAGTCAAGACCGGAACCACAGCGAAGGGAACGCCGAAGGCGGAATTTGGCATGAAGTACGCCAAAGGCGAGTTCATGAACGTGTCCGCCGTGGGGGACGATGACGTGACCCGCATGGCGTCGTGCCTTGAAAAAGGGGATGCCGTTCTGGTGTGCGGCGTGTGGAAAACCCGGCGCTATACCACCCGTGACGGGGAACAGAAGGAGTGGAGCGAGCTTCATGCGGAGTTCGTGGCCCCGCAGCCGGTGATGGCGGCAGTGCTGGGGCTGCTGGCGGCAGAAAGTGAGAAGCCGCGCTCCCATGAACCGGCGAAGTCTATGGAACACAGCGGCAGTAAGGCGGGATTCCTTGACAGTCAGGAGGATGCCGTTTTGCCGTGGGAACAGCCCGAAGAGGACGAACCCTACGATTATGTACCGCAGATTTAGGGGGAATTGACCTATGGCGAAAGAAAACCGGTATTTCTGGCTGCGGCTCTATGATGACTTCTTTACGTCCAAGCGGATCAAAAAACTCCGCAAGCTGGCAGGTGGGGATACATACCTCATCATTTACCTGAAAATGCAGCTCATCGCCATGAAGCACGATGGGATTTTGCAGTGGTCAGGTCTCGACGATAACTTTGCCGATGAGCTGGCGTTGGAACTGGATGAGGAACCGGCCAACGTGGAGGTGACGATCAACTACCTTCTTTCCTGCGGCTTGGCGGAGACCTCGGATGACGTCACGTTTTTCTTCCCGTATGCGGTGAAAAACGTTGGGAGCGAAGGTTCCTCCGCGAAGCGGATGAGGGAGTCCAGAGCAAGAGCAAAGCTGGGAGAATCGTCACAATGTGCGAACGATGTGCAAACATTGTGCGAACATCGTTACGGAGAGAAAGAGGTAGAGAAAGAGATAGATATAGAAGATATATCTTCTTCACTACGTTCAGAAGATATAGGGGGCAGTGCCCCCAGTGAGCCAAAGACACCGGAGAGGGGAAAGCGGACGGCGGTGAAATTCGTACCACCCACGTTGGAAGAGGTGGAAGCCTACGCCGCGTCCCGGCAGAGTACGGTGGACCCCAGGCGGTTCTTTGAATATTTCAACACCCTGGACGCACAGGGCCGCTCGTGGAGGGACAGCAAGGGGAACCCGGTGAAGAACTGGAAGCAGAAGTTCCTCACATGGGAAGGACGGGACGGCGGGAAGGGAAAGCCCGCCCCGGCGGCATCCCGGACGGACAAGCCCCGGAAAAGCTGGACGGAACTGGCGGCGGAGATGGACGCGGAGGAGGGCCGCACAACATGACCAGACAGGAGACAGGCATCATCATGGATATTCTGACGGCGGCTTATCCCCGGTTTTACAGCAGCACCACCGGGCCGGATATGCGCAACGCCATCAAACTGTGGGCGGATATGTTTGCCCACGATGAGGTGGCGCTGGTGGCGGCGGCGGTAAAAAGCGTAATCGAAAGCGACGAAAAGGGCTTCCCGCCCACCATCGGGCAGGTAAAGGCCAAACTTCGCCTGCTGACGGCAAAACCGGAAATGACGGAGGCCGAGGCATGGGGCCTGGTGGCAAGGGCCATCCGCAACGGGCTGTACGGCGCGGAGGAAGAATTTGAGAAGTTCCCGCCGGTGGTACAGCGGATCGTAGGCAGTCCCAACACGTTGCGGGAGTGGGCGCGGATGGACACGGAGACGGTACATAGCGTGGTGTCCAGCAACTTCCAGCGAAGCTACCGGGCCATTTCCGCACGGGAACGGGAGATCAACGCCCTGCCTGCGGAGGTCCGGGCGCTGGTACAGCGCATCGGCACCGGGCCGGAGCCGGAGAAGCTGGCGGCACCTGAGAAAAAAGCACTGCCGGCGGCGGAAGCGAAACCGGAAGCCGAGGCGGTGAAGCCGCCGGAATGGTTCAAGGACGCGGTACGCCCCCAGCGGCGCAGCCGGGATGAGGTGATGGCCTATCTCCGGGGAAAGGCCGATGGGGATGGCAGGTAATTTTACGCTGGCAAGCTGTATGCGGAGATACAGGACGCGGGATGAATTGGAGGGCCCCTCCAACAGCCTGCACAAGTGCTGGTCCTGCAAACTGGCATACGGGCAATGCGAATGGAGCCGGGTGGACGAGAAAAGCGGAAAGGTCCGCTTTGAGGACGTTCCCGGCTGGAAGGTCCGGCGGAGATCCCGCATGGAGCGGGACGGAATGGTGGAGCGGGTGCAGGTTTTGGACTGCCCGAAGTATCAGGAGGAAAAGCGATGAGCGTTTGTTTGGATGATCTGAACAGTCTGCCGGAGCGCTACCGGAAGCAGGTACAACAGCAGATGCAGGCCCAGCAGATCGACCGGACGGCCAGGGCGATGGCTCAATTCGTGACGGAGGAGAAGGGGAAGGCGGAAGCGGCGGCGGAGGGCAAGCGCAAGCACCATAACCACCCCACCGCCCGGGCCCTGCCCAACGGAACGGAGCACACCTTTGCCAGCCGCAAGGAGGCGGCCCGGTATGACGAGCTGGTATTGCTCAGCAAGGCCGGGGCTATCCGGGACCTGCGGCTCCAACCCCAATTCACGCTGAAGGAGAGCTACATCACGGCCAACGGCGACCGAAGCCGCGCCGTGACGTATCGGGCGGACTTCTCCTACGAGGAGCGGGGGAAGGACGGCACATGGCATCTGGTTGTGGAGGACGTAAAAGGCCCCTCCACGAAAAAAGACAAGACCTACCGCATGAAGGTGAAACTGATGCAGGACATGAAGCACATCACCGTGCGGGAGGTATGAACGGAAAGGAGATATGCCCGGTGGAGACCGTAACTGTGATCGTGCGGGCTGTGCTGCCATGGGACAGCGCAGACGGGAAAGACCGGATCGAGATATGCACCCATGACCGGCAGAGCCAGATCGACTACTGCCTGAACCACTGCCCCTATGCGGAATGCGTGAACTGCGCGGGCGGAGGTCGGACTACCAGCCGCGGCGGGCGGCCGCCCCTTCTGCGGGAAGCGGAAATGCGCAAGCTGCGGGAGCTGCTGGAAGCCCGGACAGACCCGGCGGACATTTGCCGGGAGATGCACATGGACGCGGATTTTCTGAGCCGGTGCAAACGAAAACTGCGGAGGGAGTCCCCAAGGACGGCCAGACACGAAAGGAGCGGGACATGAAGCACAGCAACGATTACTGGGAACAGGAAGCCTACTGGGAGATGGAACGGCGGCGGGCGGAGAAGAACCGCAAGACCAGAGAGCAGCGGCGGCGGGAGCGGGCGGACACCTCCGCCCTGATCGGCGGAATTTGCTTTTTACTGCTGCTGGCGGTTCTTCTGGCAAAGGTCATGCTGGGAGGTGGAACGCCGTGAACAGGGAGAACCGGAGAGCAGGGTGGAAGAAAAAGCTGCCACCATGCCCTCTCTGCGGACTGGACAGCGGGGAACGGGTCGAGGATGCGGCGCCGCCCTTTGACTACATCGTGGCGTGCACCTCCTGCGGGGCGCGAACCAGACCATATCACAACCTGAACTGCGCCACAAAAGCGTGGAACCGGGGAGACGTTTACCGCTTGGAGAAAGGAAAACACCATGTATCACTGTGAAATCTGCGGCGCGGATTTTGAGGCCCCGCTGGTCTTAGACGGGTCTGACCCGCGCCCGGACTGTTTTTTTGAGCGGTTTCGGAAGGTAGGCTGTCCCTACTGCGGGAGTCAGTATTTCAACGAATTGGACGAGGAAGGGGAGGAAAAGTGATGGATGCCTTGGAATTTATAAAGGCAATTAAACAGATGCTCAGTGCAGGAGCGAATAACAGCACGGTTCAAAAATATATATCTGCATACAAAAAGAATGATTGTGAAGGAATGGTGGAAGCCGCTGAGCAGTGGGCTGCCGAGCACCCCGCCAAAACCCGCCAGAGTGTGTTCCTGGAGCAGTGGCCGGAGGCGGCACTCTCAAAAGACGGTGCCATAGCGATATGCCCGCTTGCTATCTCAGCCGCGTATAGGCATGGGAATGGCGCTTGCAACAAAGACAATTCCGATACGTGCGCCGACTGCAAACGGCAATTCTGGTCTGCGGAGGTGGAGGAATGATCCACTTAGGCGATATAACAAAGATCCACGGCGGGGAAGCCCCCGTTGTGGACGTGGTGATCGGCGGCAGCCCATGCCAGGACCTTTCCATTGCTGGAAAGAGGGCAGGGCTTGCCGGGGCGCGTTCCGGTCTGTACATGGAGCAAATACGGATTATCAAGGAGATGAGAGCACATGACATGGCAAGCGGGCGAACAGGTGAGTTTGTGCGACCTCGGTATATGGTCTGGGAAAATGTTCCCGGAGCCTTCAGCTCCAATAGAGGAAAAGATTTCGCAGCCGTCCTCGAAGAAGCCATCCGCGTCGCGGAGCCGGAAGCCCCCGATATTGAAGTGCCTGAAAAAGGTTGGAATACCTGGGGGGGATACCACGATGAAATGGGAGGACGATGGAGCGTGGCGTGGCGAGTGCTCGACGCGCAACACTGGGGAGTCCCCCAACGTCGCCGTAGAATCGCGCTTGTCGCAGATTTTGGAGGCGACACCGCATGGGAAATATTGTTTAACCGGCAAAGCGTGTCAGGGCATCCTGCGGAGAGCGGAACGGCGCGGGAAAGACTTGCCGGAAACGCTGAAAACGGTGCTTCTTATGCAGTCCGAATTAGGGGGGGCTGTGACGGAGGAGGAAAAGGCGCTTTAGTGCAGGAGGACAAAAGCGGCACGCTCGGAACCGGCAACGACCAGACGATTTTCTGCTTGCAGGGAAACGGGATCGACCGCGCAGACACCGCTGGATGCAATGGGAAAGGCTGGAGGGAGGATATAAGCTACACGCTAAACACCATCGACCGGCCGGCAGTGTGCGCAGGGGTGAATAATCCTGCGATATTCTGCATGGCTACACAGCAGGGCGGCGCAGAACTTCGGACAGACGACCGATCACCCACACTGACCGCAGCAGCGGGCATGAGCGGGAACAATAAGGACGGAACAGACCTTGTGTGTGCCGTCGATTGTCGGAACTTTTGCGAGGGCGGAGAAACAAACGGTACATTGCAAGCAAAAGAAAGCAGAGGGACAAGCCTGAACCTGAATAATACGGTTCGGCAGAACATGGTGGTGCGACGCCTTACCCCGATGGAGTGCGAGCGGCTGCAAGGCTATCCGGACGGCTGGACGGACATCGGCGAATGGTACGATAGCCAGACCGGCGATGGCTATTGGGTAGATAGTTGTGGGAAACGCCACAAAACGGCAGACAGCCCACGGTATAAGGCGCTGGGTAACTCCATCGCCCTGCCGCCGTGGAAGTGGCTGCTGAAACGGCTGTGCGGCAACTACGAGCGGGATGCCACAATGGCGAGTTTGTTCGATGGTATCGGTGGTTTTCCACTGATCTGGGAGCAGCTGAACGGACGCGGAACGTGCCTATGGGCCAGTGAGATTGAGGAGTTCCCCATCGCTGTTACCAAACGGCGGTTCGGCACAGTGGAGGAACCGGGAGACATGGGGTGCTTTTTGTTCCCGTGTGGAAAGGATGAATTATGACCGACTTGGAACAGACCGCGATCGAGCGGCTGAAAGCGGCATCGGATATGAGCCTGCGGCTTTTTGAGAAACCGTTGGTGATCACTTACTCCGGCGGGAAGGACAGCGATGTGCTGTTGCATCTGGCAAGGGCCAGCGGCATCCCATTTGAGGTATTGCACAGCCTGACCACGGCGGATGCGCCGGAGACGGTGCGCCATGTGTACGATACGTTTTATCGGCTGGAATGCAAGGGCATCAAGTGCGACGTGGACAAGCACGTCCAGCCGGACGGCTCCCGTATGACCATGTGGAAACTGATTCAAAAGAAGCTCATGCCGCCCACACGCCTGATGCGGTACTGCTGCGCCGTCCTTAAAGAGGGGGGAGGCAAGGATCGGTTTATCGCTACGGGTGTTCGCTGGGCGGAATCCACGGCCAGAAAACGCCGCGGCGGTTTAGAGGTATTAACTTCTAAGCTAAAAAACAAACTGATCCTATCAAACGATAACGACGAGGATCGCCGATTATTTGAAACGTGCCAACTCAAGGGGAAGCGGGTGGTAAACCCAATCATCGACTGGAAAAACGATGATGTGCTGGATTATGCCGCTGTCGAAAAAATTTCCATGAACCCACTGTACTGCGAGGGTTTCCACCGGGTGGGCTGCATTGGCTGTCCTATGGCATCAAAAGCAAGGACTATGGAGTTCGCTCGCTATCCGAGAATCAAGGCGGCGTATATTCGGGCCTTTGATCGGATGCTGGAAGAACGGAGGAAGCGAAGTCTGCCGTGCCAGTGGCAATCTGGCGTGGATGTATTCCATTGGTGGATGGAGGACGGCGTTCTGCCGGGACAGGAAGTATTAGACGGATTTGAGGAGGATGTATGAAAGATCAAGACCTCGTAAAAGCACTGCGGGAACACGCAGAATGGGCGCGAGCAAATGAGTGGGAAACGCCGATCACGCTGGGCGACGATCTGACCGAAGCCGCTGACCGGCTGGAGAATCAAAACACCCACGTCGCGGCGATCCAGCAGGAAATTACAAAGCTGCGGGGGCAGAACGAGCAACTGCGGGAAGCAGCTGCGCTGGTGACCAAGGAGAGCGCGGAGCTGCTTGAACGGCGCTGGATCCCGGTGGAGGAGAGATTGCCGGAACCGCCGGAGGTGAAAAATGCTGAAGCCAAGTGATCTGACGAAGGCGGAACTGCTTCAAGTGGTAGAAATGCTGGCTTTGGAGACAGGCCCGTATTATTTGGATCGTGCGCTGGGACGAATTAGGCTCCAGCGCAACGACGCCCACCACGAAAGGTGTGTGAAGCTGATTGACGAAGAACAAAAGCACTATGCAGCCTATTTTGACCTCCTTCGCCCATACGAGGGCAAGCCCATTGCGGATGTACCTCCGGACGTTTTGGAACAAGCGCAGGCAGAGTTGGACAAGGCGAGGGCAGCTGGACAAGAGTGGAACAGACGGAATGGAATCAAACTGAAAGGGAGGGTAAGTGATGGAAAAATGCACCGGTGAAAACTGCCCCATGCAGCTGGGCTATGACTTTGAAAAATGCGCCGCAATCGAAAAGTGCCCGTATCGCACTTGGCCCGTTACCGTTGCCGATCGGATCCGGAGCATGACAGACAACGAGCTGGCCGGGGTGCTGTACAATTTCCGGATGGATTACACCGCGAAACGCCTCTCTGGTATTTCGACGATGCGAGCAAATTGGCATGAAATTAAAAAATGGCTTGAAGCTCCATGGGAGGGCAAGCCGTAAGCGAGGCTCAGAATGGAGGGAATAAGGATGGCTAATGTTAATTGCTTGTGCTGCCGCTTTAGGCATGAGGATAACGGGAACTGTACTGCGGTCGGCGGGTTCTGCACGGCGGTTCCGGCTGTCCACTGCCCGCTGCTGCGGGAATATTTGGACACGGAGCTGACGCCGGATGAAGTGTCTACGCTGGTTAAAGACTGGAGCGACCTTTGCACGATCATCGGAGAGTGCGGCGGCATTGACCGCCTGCGCGAACTGGCCGAGGCCGACAAGTACGGGCGGCTGGTGGTGCTGCCTTGTAAGGTGGGCGATACGGTGTTCCGAGACGATTTGAAGGAAAAAATACAGGACAGTATCAACTATCTGGTGTTTATCTGGTGCTGTGCAAATGAGGAGGATTCCGTCGATGGCTAAAATCTCCGGGATGCAGCGGTACGCCGAGCAGTACGCACAGGCCAAGGTGGAAACCGCACAGCTGCTGATCTCCCAGTACATGATCGACACCCTCCAAATGGCACTGCACGAATCCGAGGGTTGGGGTTATGACCGCATCATGCGGCTGGAATCGGCGTGGCACAAAATCCGGGGTCAGTACGCCCCGGCTATCAACCCCAGCGACCCGGAAGCGGATGTGTATCAGGAGCATATGGATCGGGTGCTGGCGGAGATCATCAGCGGCAAGCAGGAGCTGTATCCTTTTGAATCCAGATACCCGGAACTCAAGAAGATCAAATATGGGAGGTAGCCCATGAAGCCAGAATACGTTGAAATCCTGAAATCCTACGCCGACCACGACATGAACGCGGAGCAGACTGCCAAGGGACTGTATATGCACCCAAACACCCTGAAATACCATTTGGAGAAAATCCACCGGGAAACCGGACTGAATCCGAAGAAGTTCAACGACCTGAGAAAACTGCTGGAAAAGGAGAAACTATGACTATCGGGCAGACCGTGGAAGCACGGTTCAAAACCATTCCAAATCTGCTGAAAAGCAAATCCACAGCGGACGAGGAAACATACCCCATCCGCACCGGTAAGATCGTTTACATCCATCCGAAAGGGCGGTTTGTCACCGTGACCACCAAAACCCCTGGCGGGGACGTGACAGAGACGTTCCGGCCCGGGGAAGTGCAGGTGGTTTGAGAAAGGGGGGCGGAGGACATGGCAGAGACGCTTGTAAATTTTGTGATCCTGCTTGTAGTGGTGGGCTTTGCGGTCTATGAGGCGAGCAGCGGAAATATTGCCATGACAGTATACGCCTGCACACTGCTGGCGCTGTATTCTTTGCTGTGGAAACTGGAAAGCATCGAACGGCGCCTGAAACGGCTTTGCGAATTGCTGGAAGGGGAGGGGGACGATGGAGAGGACTGAGGCCCCCAAGCAGGGCAGGGAACTGCCGGTCTACGCGGTACGGCTGCGGGAATTGCGGCGGGCCAGAGGCATGAGCAGCCGCCGGGTATCCGAATACTGCGGCATGAGCCACGGCATGGTAGGATTTTACGAAAGCGGCATGAAGGAACCGAAGGCGTCGGCCCTGATCACACTGGCAGATTTTTACGGCGTGAGTGTGGATTACATCCTTGGCTTGGAGCCGGAATAAAAAATTTTTCAAGTGGCTACTAAAGTTTACCAAATTGGGAAAACCTTGTGGAATAATAGAGAGTGAGAAGAAATAAATTCTTTTCACTCTCTGTTTTTTTGAGGTAAGGAGGCCGCGAATGGAACTGGAACCGATGGATACAGCGGAACTGACTGCACAGCAGGAACGCTATGACGCCATTGCCCGTGCCACAAGCGACAGCCTTGCCCTTTTTTACTGCTGCATTGAATTTGACCGGCCCTTTGATATGCTGGCGGTGCCAAAGGAACCGGACGTAGGCGAGAAGTGGATCGCCTATCTGGACAACCTGCGGCTGAAGAAGCTGGACACGCGGCGGGGAGAACCCCTTGGCTTTCTGGACGGGCTGACGGACATTACCAAGATTTTTGGCGAGGGGCTGTCCGCCGGGGAGTTCACCAAGGCGGTGGGAAACGAGAAGTCCGCCCGGAACCGGAAGGTGGGGACGGCACAGCAGCGGAAGAACTGGGGCGAGAACTCCGCAAAGAACCCCTACACCTCTGAGGACTATGACGAACTGGATCGCATTTACGAGGCACTGTCCAGCGACCTGATGGCGGCGGGCGGCGTAAGCGTGAAGCAGGAGTTCATTCTGCGGGACTGCGCGAAAATGACACTGGACCGGGACAAGATGCGGGCCATCGGCCAATATGACAAGGCGGCCAAACTGAACAAGATGGTTCAGGATAACCTGTCCAGCGAAGGGCTGCGGAAAAAGGATGCGAAGCCGATTGACGATCTGCGGATCGACAGTCTGGTGGAAGCGCTGGAAAAGAAGGGGCTTTTGAAAAACGGGAAACAATGTGCCCCGGACGAGATGTTCCGCATTTTGTTTGGGCGATCCTGCAAATACCCCTACACCATGGACGCGGCGGAGCAAATGATTTTAATTAACGAAAACCGGATGCGGCAGAACGAGGGGCGGCCTGAGCTGACTACCCTGCCGCCGGAGATGCGGCTGCGGGACGATTTGGGCGAGTTCGCGGAGGAACCCAATGATCAGGAAAAGGAGGCATACCAGCAGCTTGGACTGGTGAAAATGCCTCCGGCGAAGAAAAAGCGGTAAGGAGGAGCCATGGCACGGCGGGCCGGAAAGGCATGGACAAGTTCACAGGGCTGGGTCAGCGTGAAGCCCACGGCAGAGCGGGACTACACGGACTATGAGGACGCTTGGTGGGCCTTTCTGATCTGGACGTTCCGGTGGTTTCCAGACAAGTTGTTAGACATCTGCCGTGGGGAGAACGCGGACTATGCGCGAGACGAGATCCTGCAAAGGGTCATGGAGCGAGTGTACGCAAGAAAATCCAGCGTGGCCTTTACGGGAACCAGAGGTATTACAAAAACCTATTCCAAGATGAAATACGAGATGGCTGACGGCGTTGTGTGGCCGGGAACACAGGTCGCATATTTTGGACCAAGCTACAAGCAGATGGCCAGCATAGGCAGCAAGACGTTTCGCCAAATCGAAAAAGACTTTCCAACGCTGGCGGCGCATTGGAGGGTCACGGCGGAGAGCAAGGATGACTTTAAGATCGAGACGGACTGTGGCAGTGCCTTTTACATCTCCGCAATGCGCGGCGACAACATACACGCGGTTACGGCGGAGGAATTTGCCCAAGAGGATGGAGAACCCTTTGACCACGAGGCATACGGGACGATTGTGATGCCAGCGGTGCGTCTGTTGCACAACGTCAACGGAGAAGCGGACCCGAATTTTGTCGCGTACAAGGATCACTCCATCACCAGCGCTGGACGCAAGCAGAACCCGGCGTTTCAGGCCCGGTGCGACGCCATGAAGGCCATGACTGCCGGCGAGAGCGCGTTTGCTATGGATATTTCGTGGGAATGTGTTGTACTTCAGCAAATGCGTCCATATTCATGGGTACTGAAACAGCGAAAAAAACTGACGGCGGAAAAGTGGATGCGGGAGATGGAGAGCCGGTACACCGGCGCGGACGAGTTCCCCGTGCTTTCCGACGAGGTGCTGACGGATTCCCAGCGGTTGCTGGTGATGGAGACGGAGCACTGCTGCAAGGACCCGCACCCCAAGCTGGACCCGGAAGAGGTTATTTACATCGTGGGCTATGACGTTTCCTACGAGGATTCGGCAAAGAACGCCAAATGCGCCTGCGTGGTGATAAAACTGACGCGGCAGCGGGAATACCTGAAACGGGACCGCTTTTTGAAGCAGCTGGTTTACATTGACGATTGGCCCCCACCGGACAAGAGCAAGGCGCAGGCACGGCGGCTGAAAGCGATATGGAATCGGTTCTGCTATGACGGAAGCCAGACCTACATCTCCATCGACTCCTGGCAGTACGGGCGCGGGGTGCTGGAAGATTTGATGACCGACTTGGGAGACGGCCTTCCGCCCCTGTGTGTGAAGAACCACGCGGCCTACGCGGCGGCGGAGCTGCCGGGGGCAATCCCGGTGATCTACCCCATCAAGGCAGGCGGCACCGGCGTGACGGACCCGGACTTTGAAATGCTGAAATACGCGCAGACGGAGTTTGAACACCACAACGTTGAACTGTTGACGCTGAACGCCAACGAGGGCGTGGAGGCGTATAAGCGCGCCCACCGCATCCGGGACGATGACCGGGACTACCAGTTCGCACAGCCCTACCAGAAGTGCCGGGAGCTGTCCGGCCAGATACAGAACCTGAAGCTGGTGCCCAGCGGGGCGGGGATGAGCGAGAAGCGCATTTCCAAGGCCATTCAGCGCGATAGCTGGTCCGCCACGAAATATGCCCTGCGGCTGGCCCAGCTAATCGAGCGGGAGGAACTGCTGACGGAGATCCACGGAAAGAACAAGAGTGACTGGGCGTCGGCGCTGGATCGGTTCAAGGAAAACAAAGTGGCTCCGCCTATCAGCACCGGAAGCAGCGGACGGCTGGTGACGGCGCGGCGGGGAGGCCGGAGGTTTTGACAATGGTTCAGCGGAAGAAACGATACCGGCTGTACGCCATGGGGCGGACCCGGAAAACGGAAGAGATTGCGTATAACACCCGGTTTTACCGGATCTGCGCAGGGTACATTCTGCTGTATCTCACCGGACGGAAAAAGCCGGAGGGCGCAGTGGAGGTGGCCGGGGCAGACCTGGACCGCCTGACAGACGGGGACCGCCTGTGGCTGGCGGACTGCAACACCATGATCCTGGCAGAAGCGGCGGCCCAAGCGGGCGCAACGCCGGAAGCAGCGGAGAAGCAATGGGTCAGCACTCTGGACCGGCTGGAATGGGAATTGCAGAAGGAGCGGGAACGCATGAAGGGAGGCGGGGAGCATGGACCTGCAAACTGAATTGAGGTCGGTGCAATTCGCCTCGTACCCGAAGATATTCGGAAGGCTGCGGGAACTGGCGGCACAGTACGGCGATCTGCCCATGGACGCCGTAAGCGGCGCGTTTATGCGGGCGGCCAGCAGCAGCTACACCCGGAACAACCCCTATATTCAGAACCGCCGGGTAAAGGCCATTTCCTCTCTGCCGGTGAATTACAGCAAGGACAAGGTTGCTGAAATGCTCACCGCCCCGGACGGCAACGAGCAGGGCTTGCGGCAGGTGGCTCACGCGCTGGAATGGACGGCGTATCCCCTGTTTCACACCCGGAAGGTGTACACGGAGATGCTGACCTACCACAGCTACATCGCCCCGGAGTACGTCACAGAGGAAGAAGCGAAGCGGGAGGACTTCCTGCGGGAATGGCAGCTTTTGGACAAGCTGCGGAAAACGCTGAACCCCAAGGCAACGGCCCATGAGATCGCAGGACAGGTCTTGCAGGAGGGGAAGGTTTTCTACTATCCCCGGATCAGCGTGGACAAGCCCCACAACAAGGTAAACCACGCTTTTTTACAGCAGCTCCCCAGCGACTGGGTAAAGATCGTGGGGTTCAACAACGTGTCGAAATACACGGTGGCGATGAACCTGATGTATTTTATGCAGCCGGGGACGGACCCCTTGCAGTTCGGAGACCTGCTGCTGCCCTATCTGGATGACTTCTACGCATCGGCGGAGCGGGCACCGGAGGGCACGGGGAAACGGGTGATCTTCGCGGCGCGGGACCGGGTGGACCTGAACGTGCTGGAACAGCGGAGGAAGCAGACCGGCGGCCGATTGGCGGGAGACCCGGAGGTATACTCCCAGAACGGGCGGTGGTTCTACTGGGTGACGCTGCCGGTGGACAAAATCTTCACCTTTGAGGCGGACGATGTATCCCGGAACGCCATTTCCCCGCTGGCGGGTCTGTATCTCTCTCTGGTGCAGATGGCGCAGTACGAGCAGATCCAGCTGGAACTGGTGCAGAACCCCCTGATCGCCCTGTTTACCGGCGAGATCCCCTACAAGGATAAGTCCGAAATTACAAGCACAGAGGACGATTACCGGCTTTCCGACGCGGGACGGCGGCTGTTTGAGTACCTGTGGTATCAGATGCTGACAGAGAGCAACACCAGCGGGATCGGCTGGTTCACGGCCCCTGTGGAAAACATCAAAATGCACCAGTTGGCAGAAGCACCCAGCGCCACCAAGATTTCCGCAGCCGGGTACAGCTACGCCATGAACAAGGCGGGGCTGTCCGCCATCGTACCCACCACGGAGGACCCCAAGGCAGGCATTGCACAAATCTCTCTGCAAATCGAAGGGAAGTTTGCGGAGTGCGTATACCGGGGCTACGAACGGATGATGGCCGCCATTATGGGCAAGCTGAATCTGAAATATTCGTGGCGGTTTGAGCTATTCGGAGAAATCGCAACGGATGATGATTTGCGTGAAAGTTTGCGGAAAGACATGACCCTTGGGATATTATCCGCCTCTGCAAAATACATGGCGTTATACGATATGTCACTATTGGATGATTTGTCATTGAGCAATGCGATCATTGCGTCCGGCATTATGGAGAAAAGAATTCCGCTTGCGTCTACCTATACCGGCGGTGGAGATGCAAATAAATCCCAAAAGGGAGAGACAAAAAGAATTATGAATCCCGGGGGGAGGCCAACATCTGACGGCAAAGTAACAAGCGAAGGACAGGAGGCCGACTTAGATACTTACGGGGAATGACATGGTTGTCAGCATGGGGATAGGGTAGCTCCCGAAAAGCGGTTGCCTTGCCGCCTTCCCCAGTTTACAAAAAGGCAAATTACCCAAGGTGATGTAAAGCCCCTGCTTTTAAGCATGGGGATATAAGGAACGCATCAAGTAGTCCATAGAGAATCAGAAGAATATCTGAAGGAGGGTGAGATAGTGGAATATTCCTATAAGTTTCGCTTGTATCCGACAGTGGAACAACAGGAGCAGATGTCCCGGAATTTCGGTTGCTGCCGATATGTGTTTAACCACTTCCTCGCCCAAAGACAGGAACAGTACAAGGAAACAGGAAAGGCCCCAACACGGTTCCAGCAGGACAAAAGCCTCACGGAACTGAAACGGGAAATGCCTTGGTTGAGAGATGCAGATTCTACATCTTTACAGGCAGAGATTCAGAACCTTGATGTAGCTTTTCAAAACTTCTTCCGGCGTGTGAAACAGGGTCAGAAACCCGGCTATCCAAAATTTAAGAGCAAGCACCACAGCAAGAAAAGCTACAAGAGCAAGTGCGCAAAGGCAAATATCAAGGTGCTGGACAAGGCGGTGCAGCTCCCGAAGCTGGGCCTTGTAAAGTGCCGTATCTCCAAAGAGGTCAAGGGGCGCATTCTGTCCGCTACTGTCAGCCAAAATCCAAGCGGGAAATACTTCGTTGCCCTCTGTTGTACCGATGTAGAGATAGAACCGCTGACCTCTACCGGGGCGGTGGCCGGTATCGACATGGGCCTGAAAGCATTTGCGATCACCTCCGATGGCGTAGAGTATCCGAACCATAAATACATGACCCGGAGCCAGAAGAAACTTGCCAAACTCCAGCGGCAGTTGTCCCGAAAATCAAAGGGCAGTAACCGCCGGGAAAAGGCGAGGATACAAGTGGCCCGTATCCACGAACACGTTGCCAATCAGCGAAACGATATGCTTCATAAACTGTCCACCGACCTTGTACGGAACTATGATTTGATCGCCATTGAGGATCTATCTCCGTCCAATATGGTCAAGAACCACAAACTGGCAAAGGCAATCTCTGATGCAAGTTGGAGCGAGTTCCGGCGGCAGTTGGAGTACAAGGCGGCGTGGTACGGAAAACAGGTGGTCACGGTCGATCGTTTCTTTCCGTCCAGTCAACTTTGCTCCGCTTGCGGCGCACGGTGGCCCGGAACAAAGGATTTGTCCGTCCGGGAATGGACTTGCCCCGTGTGCGGTACTGTCCACGACAGAGACGTGAACGCCGCAAAGAACATTTTGAACGAAGGGCTGCGCCTGTTAGCGTAGCTAATATGTACGGTAGGGCGGGACATGCCCGAACCTATACGCTCGGGGACATCGTGTAAGACCTCGCTGGTGCAGGCTGTGGTGGTTGAACCGAGAATCCCCCTGTTTTAGACGTGGGGAGTGTCAAGGCGGATAGCCGAAGAAAAAGTGAACAGAGCACCCCGCTCTAAGCGGTGAGCGGGAGGAGCAAAGCGTTGCTGACGCCGGAATGACCGGCGTGGGCAGCGCTTTTTTTTAACACGAGAGGAGGAAACCACATGGCAAAGCTGCGGGACATTTACCACTACGAAAATCCCCGCTTTTCCCCGCTGCGGGACGCGGCGAGGCGGGCCACAGCGGCATACCAGAACGCCGCACGGGGTCTGGACACGCTGAAGGAGTGGGTTCTGGTGGAGTTTGGACTGGTACACACGGCGGACGCCATTCACCGTCTGGCCCACGAACAGCCCAAGCGGTTTGACGTGATCGGAGACATTCTCCACCAGCGGCACCTGATGCAGGAATACCCGGAGACCCCGGAATACCGGGAGCGGCCGGAGGACATGGACGGCGTTTTCGGAGAGGTGATCCGGCTGCTGGAGGACATCGAGGACGCTTTGCGGGACTGCGTGGGAACCAGCGAAAAAGTGGGGCTGTATCCGCTGGCAAGGGAATTTGAAAACCTTCAGATGGAGAACAGCAAAAGCTACGAGACCATGCTCTACGCATGGCAGATGTATGACAAGACCGACGGCAGCGCCACCAGCTATGACAACTGGGTGGAAAAGCTGTTTGACGGAGAGGAGGCATGACCATGCCGTTTCGGACGAGAGGAACCCCGCCGGAGCACGTAAAAATGTCCGGCGAGCTGCGGGTCATGCAGCGGCTCAACGAATACGAGTTCGGCGTGGAACTGTGGGTCATGCGCTCCGGGTTGAATGAGAACAACTGGGATTACCGCAATATGCGGGAGCACTACCTGACGTTTGTGGGCCAGCCCATCCTATGCGCCTATGTGGGCCGCAAGGTGGGGGACGGACACAACATGAGAGAGGTGCGGGACCCCTACACCGGCGAGAAGGGCTACACGTTTATGGATGGAACAGCGGAGCGCATTGTAGGGACCCTATCCGACGATCCCAAGGACTTTTCCATTGTGGAAAAGGGCGGGAACGAGTGGATCAGGGCAAAGGGCCGGTTATTTCAGTTTTACGCACCGGAATTGGTGGAAAAGATCGTGCGGACAGGGCGCATGGATGTTTCCGCCGAAACCGATACGAAAAAATCCTACATGGAGGGCAAGACCGAGGTCATTACGGATTGGGCAGGTCTTGGCGTAACCGTGTTGGGAGACGATGTGCCGCCGGCAATTCCGGGGGCGCGGATCAAGGCGCTGAGTGCCATGCAGGAAGAGTTTAAGACATTAAAACTGCGGGCGGCGTCTCTGGACCCCGGAAAGGGAAGCAACGGAACGAACAAGAGAAAAGGAGTGAACATCATGAGCAAGAAGGCAATGGAGGCCATGTCCGAAAAGTTCAAGGGCTACCGCGTGGTCGCTTTGAGCAAGGACGGGATGCACGTTGGCCTCGTGGACTCTGCCGGCAGCGCTTATACCTACGCCTTTAACGCGGAGGATAACGGCGCCGTGGTGGAGAGCCGCATCAAGCCCGCTTACCTCACGGCAGCCTTCCCCTTTGGCGAAGGGGCGGAGGTCACGGTAGAGGTAAGCGACATCGTGGACTATGCCTGCGCCGCAAAGGGGCAGCAGGCGGAGGACGTGAAGGCACTGAAGGCACGTCTGGACGCAGCGGAGGAGAAGATCCGCACCATGGAAGCCGCCGAGCATGAGCGCCGGGTGGAGGCCGTGAAGGAAGCCGTGAACGGCGCCCTGGAGGACATTCAAGCCTGCGCCGTGGAAGGCGACGCCGACATGACCGAGACTGCCAAGGGCCTGTGCGACCGGGCAGAAGAGTTCGCAGCCATGGAGACTGACGGGAAGTTCTGCGGCGCTGACCGCGCCGTGCTGGACCTGATGGCCGCACACGGTAAGGCACAGACCGAAAAGCGCAAGAAGGAAATGGCGGCCAAGCAGCATTCCTTCGCATGGAACAACCCCAAGGCCAACAGCGGCGAGGGCGGCGGCATTGAGGAAATGCTTGCCCGCATGAACGGCTGAGAAAAGAAAAGGAGTGTGAAGCACAATGGCATACATTGAAAAGACTGCGTTTTGGCCCCGTGTGACCAACCGCGTATTCGACGAGACGCTGAACATCACCGGCAAGTTCCAGAACGGCGATAAGGCAGACGAAATCTGCTCCGCCGGTTTCCTGTGCGTGAAGGATGAGCTGATGGACTGCGAGGGCTATGTGGGCGTTGGCCCCACTGGATCCACCGTGACCATCAAGAACAGCAACAGCTGGAACATGAAGGCCACCGGAGCCGCCGTGAAGAGCGAGGGCGACGGCATTTTCGCCTGCAACCCCTATGACGTGAACATGGTTCAGGACCCCGCAACCGGCAACCTCTACAAGGTGGGCGCCAACACGCTGGGCCTGCCCGCTCCCAAGGGCTATCCCGTCACCTTCACCAGGATCGTGTTCGACGGGAACAAGATCTACCGGTTTGGCATCGGCAACGTGTCTACCACGCTGGGCGAGAACAAGTTCCTGACCATTGCCAACGGTCTGCTGGTGCCCGCCAACGCTGCTCCCACCGACGTGGGGACTCCGTATTTCAAGGTTCTGCCCACCGGCGGCACCTTCACCGAGGGCGCACAGAGCGCATTTGAGTTCGTGGACGTGCTGGCCTGCAAGGTTGACGCGGCAGCGGGCTGAGAAACGAGAGGAGAGTGACAACAATGGCAATCAGACTGAACAGTATCAATCCCGCTGTGTATGACAGCGCCGCCAAGGAGTTCAGCAACGCGGAACGGGAGCGGGCCGACATCGTAACCTGCGGTCGTCTGCTGATGCGTGAGCGGCTGGGCCGGGATGAGCGCGCCCTGCGGGTCATGACCAAGCAACCCGACGATTTCACCGCCATGCTGGCGGACGGCGAAGGGCAGAACAGCTACAGCGTGACCAACCGCAACCTTCAGAAGAACCTGCTGCTTTTCTGCGCCAAGCGGGTGTGCGCCCTGAGCGGGGAAATTCCCCCCGCTGATCTGGACGAGTTCCGCCGCAACCAGCGCAAGTTCATGAGCGACAGCCTGTACCTCAAGACTCTGGCCGGGATCGTCACCGAGATCGTGACCCCCATGCTGCCCACCGTCATGAGTTCCGGGCTGGGCTGGCTGGCTGAGATGACCACCGTGCCCATCGGCCAGACCAAGGAACTGGACATCATGTCCAATGACATCTTCCTCTTTGAGGATGACAGCTGGGGCGCTTCCCGCTCCAAGCCCGCCAACACCCTCTACAACAAGAGCGTGACCCTGAACCCCCGTCTGCGCACCGCGCGGGTGAGCATGAAGTGGTATCAGCTGGTGGGCAACGATGCCGACATGGGCCGGTTCTTCAACGCCCTGGCCGCCGGTATGTACTCCAAGATCACCGCTCTGTGGATCAGCACCCTGACCAAGATGACCGCCAACACCGCCTATGTGCCTGCCAACATGAACTTTACCAACACCTCCGCAAACTGGGTCACCGCCGGTGAGCGGGTGAGCGTGGTGAACGGGACCCGCTACCGCAATGTGGTGGGCTTTGGCCGTCCCTCCGCACTGACCAAGGCACTGCCCAGCGGCGTGGTGAACGCCTCCAGCGTGAATCTGGACGCGGCCCTGTCTACCCTGCTGGGTCTGGACTGGACCCGCTATGGGTTCCTTGGCGAGTACATGGGCATGAACCTGATGCCCATCGACACCGCCATTGTGCCGGGAACCCAGAATACCAGCGTGATCGACATTGTGCCCGCCGACAAGATTTGGCTAGTGCCCGCCGGCGGCTACAAGCCTGTCTACATCGGCATGGAGGAGGGCACGCCCATTCAGTTGGAGCTGACCCCCGACCAGACCGCAGACATGAGCATCGACGTGGTTGTTTCCATGTCCATCGACTGTGTGCCGGTCCTCGCCAGCAGGATGGCAGTGGTGAATTGCTAAGGAAATAGCGGAGGGGGAACCCTCCCCCTCCGCTATTCTTTGTAGGCCCATTTATATCCAGCGCAGGTGTGATTTATCCCAACCAAGGTGTATTGAAGCGCACGTAATGAACAGTGGGGGACAGCGCGCGTAGCATCGACTATCGAACCGAATTCACGAATGACACGCCCGGTGTTTTTATCCATTTGAATGATAGCACGGGCATGATAGTGATTTTTACCGCGAGTGAGTTCACCCCGTTTACGGGATGGGGGTATATCCAAAGTGTTGCCGTCAAAATAACGCCACTGATAACCTCCTGCTGTGTTCCTGTGCCGTTTAGTAGAAAGCACTCCGGATATATAAGAACACGCAACCCCTGTTTCAGCGCTGGCACTCAAGATAGAGGGATAGGAATGGATGAATTTCCCATTTAAATCGTACTGCGCGACAGACTTAGAGCGAGCAGCATTCTCGTGTGGGCGAAAAGTTTTCCCGGCGGACTGAACTTCAAAGAGATCCGCATCCTCTTTGAATTTGCAGATGTGCCCCATGACGGTGTTGACACTTTGCATGTGCAAAGCACGGCTGACAGTTGTTGGGGAGCAGCCAAGAAACGCCGCACAGTCATTCACACAAGAAAATTCGGCAATGCGGTTTCCCTGTAAATCAAACACAACGACCGAACGAGCAACGGGACTTTTTCCGCCGGAAAACAGCTTGCTTAGTTTCTGGCGCGCCTCATCAGAAATACATTTGGAGTGTTGGCCCCCTTCTTGAATATTATAACCGCGTTCACTTGTGTTTGTTTCAAAAAAGCTGATATATGCCTGCTCATAAACATTTGCTTCATCAGCGGTTAGCCCGGTTTGCAAAATCACATGGTCGAAGCCGTTCCAACCATATTTCTGAATGGCCGCATAAAAGTAGTTGCACCCCTTGTAACCATTCCCGCCTGTCCAACGGCGAGTCAAATCTTCGGCCTTAGTCTGACCTATATACATCTTCCCATTTTGTTTGTTGACATGAGCATAGATGGTATAGCCGGTTCCGGTGTAAGACTTCATTTCTCCACCGCCTTACGAAGCAAATAGATCATCATACTTGTCAGGGTCCGGCCTTCTTCCTCCGCCATTTTTTCAAGTTTGGCACGAAGATCATCCGGCAAACGCAGAGAAAACATTGAACTTTTTTCCTTCATAAAATCTCACCTCATTTCTTATATCCATTATACATCAAAATACATAAAATGCAATACAAAATATATGGTGCGAAGCCTGCATGAGGGCAGAGCACCACGGAAAATACATCATCTTTTATCTGAAAGGAGCGGACAAAGATGGCAAAAGAGAAACGGACGGCCGCAGATGTGGCGGCGGGGATTGAAGCCCAGGAGCTGGAAGCAGCCGACCAGCCCTTGCGGGAACAGACAAAGGCTGCGCCCGTGGCAGAGCAGAAAGCACCTGCGGCGGAGAAGGAACCCGAAAAGCTCTATACAGCCGCTGAGGTAGCGGAGATTGCCAAACAGGCGGCGGCGGAGGCCGTTGCAAAGGCTATGGCGGAGGTCAAACCCCAAGTGGTGCAGGTGATGGCGGACACGGAAAAGGTGACGCTGCGCTGGTGCGCCCCGGTGGCGGACGATAATCTGGCTGTATTCGGCCCCAACGGGATGTACGGCACCGTGACCGGGAAAAACGGCACCGTGATGGTGCCCAAGAGCGAGTGGAGCCGGTTCTATGACGAGACGGCGCGGCGGCTCATTGACCGGCGGTGGCTGGTGGTGCTCTCCGGCATGACGGATGACGAGCGGGCGGTATATCACTGCCAGTACCGAAAGGGCGAGGTCCTGGACGAGACGGCCTTTCGCTGCGCCGTGACCATGGGGGACAAGCTGCTGGACATCTTTGACGATCTCTGCACGGAGCATCAGGAAATGGTGGCCAAGGCTTACTATGACGCATGGGAGCGGGGTGAGGTCGGCGCTGACAGCCGGGAGCTGCTGAAGAAGCTGAACGCGAAGAACAAGGCCCGGTATGCCGAAGAACCCAAGGAGGACCCCCGGCGGAAGGGAATGTTCCGCCCGGTGCTGGACGCGCTGAACAGCGCGGAGGCAGAGGAAGATAACTAACGAAAGGTCAAAAGGAGGAATTGAGCATGGACATTTCCAGTTTGGGCATTGCGGGCGTGGCGGTCATTACGGTGATCTGCTACCTGATCGGCATGGCGGTGAAGGCCACCGCCATTGAAAACAAATGGATCCCTATTGTTGTGGGCGTGTCCGGCGGGGTGCTGGGCGTGGTGGGGATGCTGATCATGGCAGACTTCCCCGCAACGGACTATCTCACCGCCGTGGCAGTGGGCATTGTGAGCGGTCTGGCCAGCACCGGGGTCGATCAGATCGCAAAGCAGATGAGTAATTAAAATTGCTTCCGCAAAGGGCTGGGGTTCCCAGCGGAAGCCAAAGGGATATTCTCTTTTGAAAAGAGAATGTCCCCCCTGTCCCCTAAAGAGAAACGCGGGGGGATTTCGATTTCCCCCCGCACCCCCTTGAAACGACACAAAGGCCGGGGGCATCGGCCCCCGCCTTTGGAAACCAACCCCCAGAGGGGACGAACGAAAAACAGTGGCGGCACAGACGAGATATTTAAGAAGGGAACTGACATGAACAATCCATTTGCTGAAATCATGATCAAGGGCATAAACGCCGGAAAAACCGCATTGGAGATCAACTCCGAACTGAAGGAAGCGGGCGCGGAATTTCAGATAGACTTCAGCCGCAGCGGGGACGGCTGGACGGAGCAGGAAATGAAGAATGGCTTCATCACCGCTGAGAAGAATGACCGGGAGGACGGTCTGTATGAGATCGCCAGCGACGGCAAGCCTATTCGCTACTCCAACATGGCGCCCGGCGGCGGGGTCTACGGCACTGCCATTCCCGTGATGGAGCGGGACGAGAGCCGCGCGGACACCACCATTACCGTGGGGCACTGGGAGCTGAGCTATGACAGCCGGGGCTGCTGCTATAGCCGCAAGAACCTGAGAAAATGACCAGAGCGGGGACAATCCCGCTCCAAGATATACAATGGTTGCGGGTTTACTTCAATACTAAGCATTTAAAGTCCACCAAGGCTAACTTGCAAAAGATGTTGCGGGAGACTGGTGGTGACTGCATTTGCAACGCCGCTATCTTCCTGTGGGATAATCAGGCCAAGAAAAAGGGGCATTCCTCGCGCAATGCAAAGACGCTACGGGCCGCCTGTCATCTAAAGGCAGACGGCGAGGTGTGCATGGCCCCCAATTACCGGGCGTGGGCCATCAGCTGGAACACCCCGGATGATTTCGGGGTGCGCACGGTGCCGAATAGCGACGCAAACTACATGGAGTGCGTTCACCTTATTATTGGCGGGAAGAAGATCAGCCCCATCCACTGCGGGGCTGATATGAAGTACCGCGCTCCCCGGACGGCTATCGGCGCCAAGGATGGGCGGTTCGCCTACTACGTGAGTAAGGACCGGCGGACGCCGGAACAGCTCCGGGACCTGCTGGCCGCGTCCGGCTGGGACGACGCCATTATGATGGACGGCGGCGGGAGCGCCTGCTTCATGGACAAGGACGGCAATGGTTTTACCGGGGACGGGCGGGTGATCCCGTTCTTCCTCGTCTGGAAGTTGAAAAGCGGGGATGCTTGTGAGACGAAAGGAGAAAAACCCATGGTAGAGATCAACGGCTATTCCAAGGCCAAGGACGGAGACAAACGTCTTTCCGCCCACTTTAATGTCAAGGAATTTGCGTGCGGCGACGGAAGCGACGCTATTCTTGTGGCGCCCCGGCTGGTGATGGTGCTGGAATCTATCCGCACCCACTTCGGGGCAGCGGTGACGATCAACAGCGGGTATCGAACCCCGCAGTACAACGCCAAAGTGGGCGGCGTGGCCCACAGCCAGCACTGCTACGGCACGGCGGCTGATATTGTGGTGCGGGGCAAGACCCCCGCAGAGGTGGCGGCCTACGCCAGACAGCTCATGCCGGACTGGGGCGGCGTTGGCATTTACACGAAGAACGGGTTTACCCACATCGACGTGAGAGAGCGCAAGGCCGACTGGACCGGCTGAGAGATTTTTAAAACGAGGGGGGGGAGCGGAGCAATGGCGATGCAGGGAGACTCCTATCTGATCCCCATTGTGGTGCGGCAGAATAATGCGGTGATCGACCCGCAAATGGTGGAACTCATGGTATTGAAAATTGGCGGCATTGCAAAGTTCTACCCCGGCGGCGGACTGACCTACGCAGAGGGCGCATGGCAGTTCCCGTTATCTCAGGAACAGAGCTTGCAACTGCCGGACAGACCGGTTGAGACCGGCGGGCGGATGAAACTGCTTCTGCAAGAGGTGGTGGGATTCCGGGGGCCGGATATAAACGTCCGAAAGGCCATTGTGGAAGGGGTGATCTGATGGCGAACAAGCGCTCTACACTGACCCCGGAGAACTGCCGAGCGCCCATGGCGATGGACATTCAGGACGTGGTCATAAACGTGCCGGGCGGAGAGGAACCGGTGTATCAGGAAAAGACGGTCACGCCGTCCGACATTCAGCAGATCGTGACCCCGGACGCCGGTTACGCGGCGCTGTCAAAGGTGATCGTAGAATCAATTCCCGGCGGCGGGGGCGGCGATCTATCATCCGTGGATGTGTACATTGCGGATTTTACCGTTCCTGCGGGCTTAACCGTAACGGCGGGCGCGGTGGACAAATACGCGCGCCTCATTGCGGCGTAAGGAGGTGCGGCAAATATGGCAAGACCAATCAGCGAGATCGATCTGAGTGAAGTCCTGTATTACGATGAAACCATCAATGGCGTGAAACAGTCCGTTGCCTACTGGCCTATCCGCAAGGACGCGGACGGCGTGGTGCTTTTGCGAGCCAATGTGCTGGACGAACAGCGCAAGATAAACGCAACCGCAGAGGCAACGTACATCGACAGCCTGATGGACACATGGCTGAACGATGACGCATCTGGCTATCTTTCCTATTTTGACGAAAAAATGCGGGCGTGCATTATCCCGTCAACCGTTAAAATCAAGCCATACAATTCCGACACTGTGACTGAAATCGCACGGCAGGTGTATCTACTCAGCCAGGATGAGGTAACGACCGGCGGTGTGGAGGGCGAGAGCATCCTGCCGATGCTCAAGGTGCATACGGGCGAGACGAACGATAACAATGCAAGAAAAGCAACCAATGATGCCGGAGCCGTGGTGATCTGGTGGCTGCGTTCGGCTACTACTACTGATAAGTTCGGGTTCGTTAATCTAACGGGCGCTTTAGGCTCATACTATGCAAATTACAACCAAAACACCGTCCGCCCCGTTTTTAAGGTGGCGAACGCCACACTGGTATCCGACAAAACGGCGGAAAAAGTCTACATCCTGCCGGATGCCAGCAAGCCCTACCATGAATTGAGCTTCATGGCGTTTTTGGGCAGCACGGCACAGCGCCCCAAACGGGCAAAGGTGCAAGTAGAAATCGCCTATGCAACGGAGCGAACCATCCACATCAGCAACAATGCCAAGGACGCCAACCCCGTGTGGGTGCCATGTGAACCGGATCAGATAGTGGAGCTTGCCAACACGGAGAAAACCACGGCTTTGTGGGAGCTGGGCGTGAAAATCTCCGCCCAAGGCGAAGGCAGAGTGACGTGCGGGGAGCCGGTGGCGATTGTGGAAACGGAAAAATAAAAAAAGAAGCCGCAAAGGAGGGCTTAGGGTATGAACATCAGACAGGACAAACTCTTTTTGGATGGGGCTTCCGCAGCGGCTGAGAGCAAAGCGGCGCTGCTGGAAAATGAAAGCGTTCTGACGCTGGAAGTGACCGGGACGGCCACGGAATTTACGCTGAAGGTGATGGGCAGGGCAGCGGACGGACAGGCACAGTGGGTTCCCCTTGCCGCCATCAACCTGACGGACTTTTCCGTTTCCGACACCATTTCCAAGGCCGGCATTTACTCCGCCGCACTGGATGGGCTGCGGGGCGTGAAATTGATTCTGGAAAGCGCTGCGGGCGGAACGGTAAGCGCATACGGAAGGATGGGTGAATAACGATGGCGACAGACATGATCGCAAGAGCATTGGCGGCAAAAGCCATGCAGGCAGCGGCAGGCGCAAGTGAGAAAGAACCGCTGGTTGTTACCTTTACCGTCACAGATCCGACGACCCTGACGTGTACGGCAGATAAAACCGTCGAAGAAGTGGACGCAGCTTACAAACAGAAGATACCGGTTTACGGCAGTATAGCCCTTGGAGATCAGAGCGGATTTCTTAGCTGCACATATTCAAGTGGCGGTTATTTGTTCAGCGGCCTTGCGGGGGAGACCAACACCACTATGGGAGTCGCTTACAACGAAGGAGTCTGTGCGGCGTGGCTGAACTCACTGCTTGTGGCCGAGGTTTCGCTTGTGTCATCTTCCCCCGGCACCTTTGAAGCGGGGGGGCGGATCATCCGCAAGGTTAAAGACCCGGAACAAGCGAATGACGCCGCCACAAAAGGGTATGCCGACAAGATTCTGACTGCTGGTAACGGTGATTCCATAGTAATCCAATCGTCCACACCCAATTCCAACAAAAAATTCCGCATCACGGTAGACGATGCCGGTGCGATCGCCGCAACGGAAGTTGTCTCATAGAAAAGGAGGGCGGTGAACCATGGGAACAAGTTGGAGCGAGATCATTTCGGATCACGCCATGGTTTTTATTAACGATGTGCGGCTGACGGAGCAGGCGGCGGAAAGCCCGGCCCGGTTTCTGCGGCGCATGAGCCTTTACATGAAGAACGCCATTCCCATGTTCAGCCGTCCCCCGGAGATGACGGCCTATCTGAAAACGGGGCTGACGGAACCCATCTACGGAGACAGCACGTGGGTCTCCACCTTGGAGAGCATTGCGAAAGAGACGAAGGTGGAGACGGGCATGACCGGCTACGAATTATTCTCCTGCGCACAAAGGGCGGAGCAGCCGGACGGGTCCGTGGTGCTGACAGCGTATGCGGAGGCGGCGTATGACCCGGAAACAGGGACGGTGACGTTTCCGCCCCAGATGGACGCAGGATTGCAGTACGAAATGGATTTTTATACGGACGGGACTTTTGCCCATGACCTGACGGCGGAGCAGAAGCGGCTGCTGGGATTGTGCGTGGCCTCCGTATGGGACGAGCGGTTTTTCCGCGACTGGCTCAGCGACGCACCCAAGGATCATGACCGGAGCTTTAACCCGCCTAACGAACCGCAGTACATGGAAAAGGGCAGCAATAAGAAACTGAAAAACCGGGGACTTTTAAATCAGGAATTGCGGAAATACGAACAGGACTGCGTATACGCCACGGCGTTCCGCCGGTCGGCGCGGCAGATGGAACTGATCTGAGAGGAGGGGGCGCACATGGCGAACGCCAAGCAGAGCATAAAGAACATTGGCCTGTTGAGTGGGGCCAACGGCAGGGCCACCAATACGCCGCCTCAATACCGGGACCGGAAGCGGCAGTATTTCGCGGCGGCTACGGCCCGGTTTGCAGAGGAAATGGCCCCCTACGCCACGGACTTTGTGACGGCCCGGATGCAGGGCTTGGTTCCCGGAGACTTCTACCGGTGGAGCACAAAGCGCATCCGGCTGTCCGACACGCTGAAACAGGGGACCAGCCTCACCCGGAAAGCCGACGATCAGAAGGCGTTTTTGGTGGCGGATGCGGGGGTGGACTATATCCCGGAGGGAGCCAAGGTAGAGACCATGGGTTCCTACTGGCTAGTGACAAACCCATCCAACCTGTCCAGCGCAATAGGGACCGGGATCATGCGGCGGTGCAACGCCATGTGGCGGTTTCTGGACTGGTACGGAAACATTCGGGAAGAACCGATCCTTGTGGAACAGTCCTTGGCACAAGCCACGGCCAACGACTTTCAGGAAATGACCCTCATTATGCAGGGCTATTTCAATATCATCTGCCAGCGCAACGCCAACACAGAGCAGCTGGACCAGAACAGCCGCCTGATCTTAGGAAGGCGAACCTATCAGATCACCGGCTACTCCGACGTGACGCAGGAGTTCACCGGGGACGACGAGAGCACCCATCTGCTGCACTTTAATGCACGGATGCAGGAGCCGAACCATGAGATCGACGATCTGGAAGCGAAGGTGGCAGGGGGGAAGAACTTCTCCTGGGCGGTATTCGTCACCGGGGCGCCCCGCATAACGGCGGGGGATGCCTTCCAATTCACCGCGGCTTCCCGGCGGAACGGGGCCGAGGTGGAGAACACGGAGGAATACCCCATCGGCTATGTATGGTGTTCCAGCGATCCCAACGTGGCCACTGTGGACAGCAAGGGCGTGGTAACGGCGGTAGGCGAGGGCACCTGCCAGATCACGGCGGTGCTGGACCAGAACCGGATCTATGGCGGGACCTTCGCCGTGACGGTGGAAGCATCGGAGGCGAAAACACCGGCGGTGAAGTTCCTGAATGAGGTTCCCCGGTACATGGCGCCCTACGATGTAGAGACCTTGGAGGCGGCGCTGTTTATCGGCGGCGTTCGACAGGACGCTGCGGTGGAGTGGACCTATGAGGGAGCCGCAGAGGGGTCTTACAGCGTGAGTGTCAACGGAAACCGGTTGACAGTAAGGTGCTGGGGGAACAGCCCGAAACCGCTGACGGTGACAGCCAGATGCGAGGGCGAGAGCGTCAGTGCGGAGATTGAATTGGAGGGCTTGTGAGATGGCAGAGAAGTGTCCATACGCCTACAAGCGGCTCGGAACGGTGAGCCTGCTGTGCGAGATGCAGCCGGGGCAGAAATTCCCCATCTGCGGGCACCAGCATTTATGCGGCGTGACCGGGCAATGGGAGAATACGCCGCAGGCGGCGGCGTGTCCCCTGCGGGAGATCGACCCAGAGAAATTCCAAAAAATCTGAAAGGAATGACGTATATGGAATGGAAAAAACTGACGGAGGAAGGGCTGCTGGCAGCCAGAGACTATGTGCCCCTGATGGAAAAGGCGGCGTTTGCGGCGGAGTGCGCCGGACGGTGCTTTGACCAAATGGAGGTTCGGGTGGAGGGAGGACAGGTACTCCCCTACTTCAAGGAGAACGTGGAGCGGCGGAGCCGGTATCTTATGGGCGGCTTTGTGAAGCTGTATCTGGGAGAGAACTTTGAGCCGGTGGAGGGAGAAACCTACCTCATGTCCGCCGATGACTATGACCGGTGGGCCGGTGGACACATCTTCAACCAGATCGACCGCATGAAGGGGAAGGGGCCTTCTCTGCGGGACAAAGCCTTTGACCTGCTGGCGGACTACCGCGATCTGGAAAAGATGCTGAAAACGGAGATTTACGGGATGCTGCAAGCCATGAACGATCCCGTGAGCAGGTTTCAGGATCTTGCGGCGCAGAGCATGACGCCGGAGGCGGTGCAAAAGACGCTGGATGACCTGAAGGAGGCCCGGAGTGCCTTTGACGCGGCCTTTCAGAAGCGAAAGGACGGCGCACAATGAACCCGGCCTTTCACAGCCCCACTTATCCCTATGAGCGGGTGATGCCATCGTTTCTGACCTTCCGTGGGGCGGAGGAGATCCCCCACAAGCTGTTGACCTATCTGATGGACCTGCCCCTGCCGGACGGCTACGAGCCGGCGGATGACAACACCCGGCCCCGTGTCCGGCTGATGAAATATCTATGGCATGACGGGGCCAAGCCGCTGGGAGAGCGGCTGCCCACGGCCAAGGAAAAGCAGAGCCTTCTTTTTGACGGAAATGAGCCTGTTGTAGACAGCAGCACCCAGCGCCGAAAGCACCCGAAAGGGTATCGCCTTTACGCACAGAAGTTCTGGGGAGAAGCCCAGACGGAGGCGAAAAGCACGATCAAATGTTATTTGGGCCGCATTTTTGCACAGACGCCCTTTGACGCGCGGATCGGGATCACGTTTGTGATCTCCTGCAACGTGAACCAAGAAACCACCACCAAAACGGAAGCATACGCCCGCTCCTACGATATGGAGCAGTGTATCATCGAGGCGCTGAACGGCGTGAATCTGGCGGGGATAGGCGTGTGCGATTTCTCCCGTGCCGCACACGCGGACAACGGAAGCCGCCCGGTCTATGACCAGACGGGCACGGTGGTGGGCCGAGAACTGAAAATGAGCATCCATTGGGCGGAAAGTGAAGCCGCCATGGGGGATACCATTGAGGACTACTAAAATCACGACGGGAGGACAGCCACCATGAACATGGAAGAAGCAGCCGTAAAAATAGAGGGCCACGAGCACGAGATCAAGTCCTTGAAACACCGCATGGCCGATGTGGAGCGGGATCAGCAGGCGCTGATCAAACTGACTGCCAGCGTAGAGGTAATGGCGACCAAGCAGGAAGAAATGGGGACAAAGGTGAGCCGGATCGATGAAAAAATGACGGAGATGGAAGGGAAGCCCGCCAAACGGTGGGACAGCCTCGTGGACAAAGTGATCTGGCTGATCGCCGGGGCCTGTATTGTGGCGCTGTTTGCCAGCGCGGGCATTACCATTTGATTTCAGATATTGGAGAGGATGAATTAAAAAATGGAACTCTCAAGGAATATCAAGCGGGCGGCGGACCGCTACGAACCCGTAGAAACCGCCGGACTGACCCTATGGCCCATCCGGGTATGTGAGCAGGAGGAATTTGAGCTGGCGAGACCCGCCATCGACGTGATCCAGCAGGCGCTCCCTGTGCGCTATGCGGTCATGCCTCTGCTGACAGCCTATTGGGTCATGGATCTGGAAAGCATGGAGCGGGAGGAGGAACCGGTGGGCCTTTTCAACCGGGCGCTGGCGTTTTTGGCGCTGGCGCTGCGGCTGGGGGAGGGCCGAAGCCTTTCGAACCGCATCAGTCTGTTTCATGTGAAACTTTCCCCTGAAAATGTAATGGATTTAAAGGGGATATCCTTTACATGGAACGGCGAGGAAGAAATCACCATTACCCCGGTTCAATTCCAGAGGCTCAGGGCGATTCTGGCCTATCAGAACGGCATTGAGCTGACGGATGAGGACGCCAACCCGGACCTGCTGGAGGCGGAGGCAGAGCTGGCCCGGAGAAACGGGCCAAAGCTGCGCCGGGACCAGTCCGGTCTGATTTCCTCCATCGCCCTGTTTACGGGCTGCGAGGAAGCGGAGATGGACGAATGGCCTATCTTAAAGCTGAAACGGCGTCAGGAAGCCATCCAGCGGGCGGCGGATTATCTGATCTGCGGCATTTCGGAGGGCAACGGCGTGAAGTGGAAGGGGGGGAACCCTGTACCCCACCTTTTCTATGACCGGGAGCGGGACGACGCGGGAGACATGACCCCGCTGAGCCAATTTACCAACAACACAAAACAGACTTAAAAGGAGCGTGAACAGACATGATCACTTTTACCGACAAGAGACTGTACGCCAAGGGCATTTGCTCCGCACAGCTTCAGGACCCCGGCACCGGTGAGATTTTGAGCCAGAGCGACAAGTTCTCCACCGGCAACATCCAGTTCTCCGCCAACACTGACCCCCTGCGGGCTGGCCTTGGCAACGGCATCGCCACCATCATTGCAAGCGATTCCGACACGCAGGTGAACTTCACCCGCGCGGACTTCGACATGATGACCAAGATGATGGCTGTGGGCGGCACCGTGAGCTACAACGCTGTGTCTCCCGTCTGCCAGACGGTGGAGGCCACAGGCACTTCCCTGAGAGCCGACGTGAGCAAGCTGGTGCCTGTGGCCCAGTACGGCTATTCCTCCATTTTCTGCTATGTGCAGGAGGTGGGCGCGGCTTCCTCCTACTCTGTGGGCGGCGTGCCCTATCCCATTGACCCCTCCACCGGCGCCATTACCGGCTTCACCGCTGAGAGCGGCAAGAGCTACAAGGTGTGGTACTTCGCCAAGAAGCCCGCGGCTCAGGTGGGCGTGGTGCGCAGCGCCTTTAATGGCCGCATCGTCCACTTCACCGCGCAGATCGCCGTGTATCAGAACGTGTCCGGCAAAAACAAGGGGACACGCTGGGGCTGGGCCTACCTGATCGTGCCCCGCCTGTATCTGAACCCCGAAGGGGCCAACACCACCGGCGACCAGACCAACTACGACACCACCACCATCACCGGCCGCGCCATCAATGAGAACGCCGACGTGATCTCCGCCGAGTGCGACGATTGCGGCGGCATGGGCACCTCCGCCTACATGGTACTGGTTCCCGACGAGGAAAGCGACGAGGTGGCGGGGCTGGCCGTCATCGGCGGCGTGGTGAGCGTGGCTGCCAGTGGCACTGCTCCTGTAAACGCCAAGCTGGTCATGAAGAACGGGGAACTGGTGACGCCCTCTCCCGCAAGCCTGCTGAAGTACACCGTGACCGCCGGGACTGCTACCGGGGCCACCGTTTCCGCCGACGGCATTGTGACCGCCGGGAGCACTCAGGGCACCGGGAGCATCACCATCCAGTATCCCGCCGAGGGAGCGGCCAAGTACACCGCGCAGGCGGTTCTGGAAGTCACCGGCGAGTAAGAGACACATCAAAAACGCCTTATCCTAAGCGTTGGATAGGATGAGCCGAGCGGGGCTGACTGCCGGGGAAACCAGGCAGTCGGCCCCGCTTTTTGATCCCCGGCGAACGGGAGGGCATGAGAGACTCATGCCTTGGCGTATGCTTGGGACCATGTTTGTGAGGTCACAAAATGGATGGAAAGGAGCGGGGATATGAGCGGAAGCGTGTCTGCCAGAATTACAGGGCTGGACGAGGACATGGCCGCGCTGGAACAGCGGTTTAAGGCGGCGCTGGCCGCAAGCCTGCCGACCTTGAAGGAGGAAATGGCAACGTGCCTTTTTGAGCACGTACAGGGAGACGTATACGAAAAATTTGACCCGAAGGAATACATCCGGCGGGGAGAATATGGCGGCTTGGCCGATATTGACGGCAACACGCAGTTCACAGTGTCGGAGGACAGCGTTTCCATGGACTACCAGCCCAGCGGCGAAAGCGAGCAGGTGAAAAACCCGCTGGACGGAGACGCACTGATCGGGCGCATCGAGCATTTGGATCCGCCTTATGACTGGACCAGACGCCCGCCGGCAAGACCGTTTTTTGAGAATTTCGTCACGGAGATGATCGAGGGCAACCGGGCGGAGGAAACGCTGGTGCGGGCCATGAACCAACAGGACGCAGAATTACAGATCGAAGCCAACGGCTGCACGGGCCGGGAGGGTGACGAAGGATATTGAGAGAAAAGGCAGGGCGGTGAAGCATGGCACAAATTATCTTTAAGGGCGTACCCGATTTCACGGAGGTCCGGGTAGAGGTTGCAAAGCTGAAGCAGGAGATCGCGTCGGTTTCCTCTGCCAAGGTCAATCTGAACGGCACGGCGCAGAATCTCAACGGCGCGGCCAATGCCGCCGGGAAGCTGGCGCAGAATTTGCAGAAGGTCTCCACCACCTTTGACGCGAATGGGCAGGCCACGCGGCAGGTGCAGAATTTCTCCGCACGGCTGGGGGAGACCACCCGCGTAGTGGCAACGTTGAACAGGGAGACCGGCGATCTGGCTGTGACCCAGCAGACCGTGACCGAGAACTACCGGCAGCAGGTCCAAGCCGCTGAGAAGGCTGCGGCGGCGGACTTAAAGGCCACCCGGCAGGCCAACGCCTATTTGCAACAGCAGGCGAGAGCGGCGCAGAACACCCCCTACAACCCCACGGCCATGCAGCGGCAGATCGAGGGCATGGTTGGCATTGGGAATGCCGCCAAGAGCGCTGCGGACAGTGCCGGCGTATTTGAAAGAGCGTTTTTGAACACCTCCGATAAGGTCCAGAAGGGCACGAAGGAGATGACCGAGAAAAACGGGCTGTTAGGGGACAGTTTTACACACGTCTACCTGAAAATGCTGCAATGGCAGGTGATGGGAACCATCGTCTCCAAGACCATTGGGGCTTTCCGGGACGCCATTTCCACCATGAAGGCCGTGGACGATGAGATGGTGACGGTCCGCAAGGTAACCGGCTTTACAGCGGAGCAGATGGAGGAACTGCGGGACCGGGCCTATGAGACGGCATCGGCCTACGGCGAGACGGCGGACGAATATCTGAACTCTGTGGCGGCGTTTGCCCGTGCCGGTTACGGCGAACAGGCGGACGCGCTGGCGGAGCTGGCCACCAAGACAAAGCTGGTGGGCGACACCAACGCGGAAACGGCACAGCAATTCTTACTGTCCGTGGACGCGGCGTATCAGTACAAGGGAAACATTGACGCATTGACCAAGGTGCTGGACGGCGCCAACGAGATCGACAACAAGTACGCCACCAGCATTGAAAAGCTGGCGGAGGGCTTGGGGACCGTGGCTCCCGTGGCGGCACAGGCCCATGTTGGCATTGACGAGCTGACGGCGGCCATCGGTACGATCACCGCCGTGACCCAGCGGAGCGGCAGCGAAGCGGCCCGTGCGTTCCGGGCACTGGTGCTGAACATCGTGGGGGACACAAAAACCGAAATTGACGAGGGCGTGACGTGGACCACCGGGGAGATCGCCGGGTTGAGGGACGTGATCCGGCAGTACGCCCCGGCTGCGTATGAAGCGGCGAAGGCCACCGGCGAGGTCATTGACCCCATGGAAGCCATCGGGGGCCTTGCCCAGAGCATGAAGGACGGGCTGCTGACCGAACAGAAGCTGATGGAGATGGTCAGCGACATCGGCGGCAAGCTGCGGACGAGCCAGCTGCTGGCCCTGATCCAGAACTGGGATATGTACCAGTCCATGCTGAAGGACTACGCCAACGCCGTAGGCAGCGCGGACAAGGAAATTTCCAACGCCATGGACAGCTGGACCCGTAAGACCAACATTCTGAAAAACGAATGGGCGGAGTTCATTCAAAGCATGGTAAGCACCGAGACCGTTAAGGGCGGGCTGGACGTGCTGATCGGCGCGGTGGAAGTCCTGAACACGGGCCTTGGGCATTTTGGGGTGACTGCCGGGGCGGTGTCGCTGGGGCTGATAGGGATTCAGGCGGCGGCAAAGGGAACGGCGGCGGCGTTTACAAAGCTGTCGGCGGCGGGGATCGCCATGAACCCGTGGATCGTAGCGATCGGGTTGGCAGCAGGGGCGTTCAGCCTCGTGTGGGAGGCGACCGAAGATTCCCGCAAAAGTCTGGACGCCCTGAATACGGAGATTGAAAGTAGCAGCACCAAATTAGAGGAAAACAAGAAGCGGCTGGACGAGATCAACAAGCTTGGCTGGAACGAAAAAACACCGGAAATCCTAAATGAAAAGGCAGCGATAGAGCAGGAAAATGAGGAACTTCGGTCGCAGATCGAACACCTGAAAGAAATTAAAAAAATAAAGGCGCAGAAAGTTCTGGACAGCACCACCGGCGAGGTGGAGACCGGGAAAAAGGTCCTGCGTGTGACGGGTATTACGGGACAATATGCAGGCCGGTATGACAGCGGCTTGTCCGATAAGCAGTTCAAGTCCTTTGAAGATCTTCGCACTATGCTTTCAAACTACATTCCCGGCGCGGCGAAGATGTCCATTGAGGAACTGCAAAACTTGGGGGTTGCCATTGAATATGTCAATGAAACCATCTACGCCACCGGGGAGGACTACGAAAATTACCTCATTAAAGAGGCAGAGGAACTTTCCAAACGGCTTCAGGACAATGGCACAGATTTGGAGGGAGTGCGGGCTAAATATGACAAAGTAACCGCCGAACTTGCGCAATTTGCACAGGCCCATGAAATATTGGGGGATAAAACCTCTGACGCCAAGGCCGCACTTGACAAACTGAATAAAGCGTATGACGAAGCGTCAAACCGCATTACATACTATGTAAACGACTTGATTCGCGAACAAAAGCAAGCCGGTAAAACCGGCGACCAGATTTACGATCTGGTGAAGCAGATGATCGTTCTGAACGAGAAAAAGCTGGACCTGAGTCAGCAGATCGGGGCACTGCGGCAACTGGCCACGGAGGCTGGGGCGGCCGCCTATTCCGTGGGCATGATCGGTGCCGCCAAGACGCAGGATGTAGAGCGGACCATAAAAGGCTTGTTGCAGACCGGAAAGGCCAAGACCTATGACGAAGCCCGTTCCATCGTTCTGAACCGGATCTACAAGTCCATGTTTACGGACACCGGGCGGGACAGCGGGACGGTGGATACCCCCCCCACAGTGGCTACGCCCTCCACCACATCGCCCACGGGGAAGTCTGAGAAGGATGCAGAACTGGAACGGTTGAAGGACATTGTGTCCCTGCGGAAGTCGGAACTTTCCCTCATGCAGGAGCGTGGGGACAGCACGGCGGACCAGATCGACAAGATGCGGCAGATCCAGGCGGCGCTCCACGCACAGGCGGAGTATATGCGGAAGATCGGGGCCAGTCAGGCGGACATCAACGCGCTGTCCACGGAGCACTGGAAAATCACCAAGCAGATCAAGGAGCTGCAAGAGGATCTTTGGGACGAACTGGAAGATGCCGTTAACAAAAAGCTGGAAGAAGCGGCGGATGCCCGTGACAAACAGGTTGACGCCATTGACAAGCAGATCGCCGCGCTGAAGGACGCCAAGCAAGCCGAGGACGAGTCCTTAAAACTGGAACAACTGAAAGCGGACGTGCTGGAAAAGCAGAACGCCTTGCTGGAAGCCCAGAAGGAACGGACGGTACGGGTATTCAACGCCGCAACCGGGCAATGGGAGTGGGAAGCCAACGCATCGTCTGTGAAGTCCGCACAGGATGCCTATGAAAAGGCCAAGGAGGACTTGGCGGACTATGAGCGGGAGTTGGCCCTTCAGCGGGAAATTGACGAGCTGGAAGCCAAGAAAACCCTGATCGAAGAAACCTACAACACCCTGAAGGCCGAGTGGGAGCGGATCACGGACAGTTTGCAGGAACCCACCCGGACCATTGACGATATTCTCAGCGACATTGCCAGAAACGGAACGCCCAAGATGCGGCAGCAGGTGGAAGAGGTCAACACCCTGCTGGGCAAACTGAACCAGTATATCGCAGGGACGGTGAACGGCGGGCAGGTCCCCGGTCAGCCGGGAGAGGTTCCCGGAACGGCAGGCGCAAACGGAAGCACCGGCGGATACTATTTCGACTTCAACAAGAATCCCGGCGGCGGCTGGACGCAGACCGAAATGGAGGAGGGATTCAAGAACAGCGGTTCTTCTTCCTCTTCTTCCGGCTGGCAGTTGGCAGATGGCAGCTCCGCAAACCTGAACTACAAGGACACAACGCCGGTGGGGAACGGCACAAAACCGCAATACAAAGGCCCAGACATGAGCCGGGACGAAAAACTGGCGGGGAAAACCGTTGAGAAAAACGGGTATGTGATCACCTACGACGAAAACGGGTATGCAACCAAAGCCATCAATGCACATCAGGGCGCAGCCGGGTCAAACCTGTCCGGGAAATATACCAAGGTAGATGCAGACGGCAACAAGATGCACTACACGGGCTTCAACAAGGACATCGACTACTCGCTTGCCATCAAGCAGGCCAAGAAAGCCGGGCTGGGCGAAGGGGCTATCAAGCAGCTGGAAACGGAGCGGCAAAATAAGATCAATGCCTTATACGGCGGCAAGGACCCCGCCAAAAAGTACGATTCCGGCGGCGTTTTGAAAGGGCTGGGGGGCATCAAGGCCACCAGTCGGGATGAGATCGTGATCCCGCCGCTGCTGGCGGAGAAGATGCTGGAACCCAGCGCGGACAGCACGTTCCAGAAGCGCATGGGCGAGCTTGGCTGGCTGTACGGCGCGGCGGAGCGGGGAAGCGCAATGCCGGGCAAGACGGTGATGAGCCGCACCAGCTATGACCACTACGGGGACAGTTACAGCGTGAACGGCGTCCAGATCGGTGCGGAGGCGGCAAACCGCCTGACGATCGCACAGGTCATGCAGGCATTGAACCACGGGGCCGGGAACTTGGGCCTCTACAAACATTAAGGGAGGCGGGCGCATGGCATTATTCCAACCCACGAATATTTATCCATCGTCCCTTGGGGAACTGGGAAACGGCACGGTGGATATCACAAAGCCGCTGGCGGTGAGCTGGCAGGTGAACGGCAACTCCGCCATGGCCGCTTTTTCTCTGACCATCTGCAAAAATGACACGGATTCCACACAGGTATATACCACCGGGAAGCTGACGGAGGGGTGCCCTTTCTACGGGACGGACTACGCCGGGAACACCGTATTATTCGCCTACACCATTCCGGTCAGCGCACTGAGCGGGGCCGGGATGGTAAACGGGCAGCAATACAAGCTCATTATCAGGCAGTGGTGGGGAGAGACGGACGCGGAAAGCGTGACCCAAAGGAGCGCGGCGGTGTTTCTGACCCGGACGGCTCCGGTATTGACCGTGACCGCCATCCCCTCGCCGCTGACGGTGCGGAAGCACACCTTTACGGCCACCTATACGCAGGCGCAGGGCGACGCGCTGAACTGGGTGCGGTGGACGCTGCGGGCGGCGGACCGAAAAACCGTTCTCTATGACAGCGGACGCATTTACGGCACGGCGGAGCTGCGGATGACGTATGACGGTCTGTTTTCGGGTACGGATTACGAGATCCGCTGTCAGGCACAGACGGAGAACGGCGTGCAGGCAGACACCGGCTGGGTGAGCTTTCAGGTGAACTACGACACGCCTTCGCCCACCGGCGCAGTGGAAGTTTGCCCCAGCCGGGAAAAATCCGGTATCCGGGTGACATGGCCGGGCCTGTACGATGTGCCGGGAAGAACGGAGGGCGCAGCCGAAATCCAGAACGGCAGAATGGAAATTGGCGACGGCGGACGGGTTATCTGGGACCAGGTGGCGGGAAAGCCCATGAATTATCTACACCCCTGGAGCCTTGTGTGGGCAGGGCAGGTAGACGTCACCTTTGACAATCCCATCCTGACCATTGGGCTGGACGGCGGCAGCGCCGCTATAACGCTTGGGAAATCCGGCATTGTTGTTACCATAGACGGAAACGTTGTGTGGCAGTACGATCTTACATTTGGCACAGAACTTTTTAAACTTCTCAGCTCCGATGAATGGAAGATCGTGCTTGCCGGGAACAGGATCCTGATCCACCGTGAAACAACATTGTTTAAGGGGTTATATCCGTCAACAACTCTGTACCCCCGTCAAACGCTCTATCCTGATAATTCCAACGGGCAATATGGCTTGGGGGTGAATTATAGACCTGACGTGGACATCCCTCTGGATGGCCGCTTTATCACATCCCTGACGCTGGGCGGCGTACAATCCTGCGACTACCTGTGGGTGACGGGGGAAACTTTGACAGACAGCATGGTGGAGACGGTCATAGAATTTCAAGCGGACTGGAAACCGGGCGAATTTTCCGGGAATACGATGTTCCAAACAAATTTCGCCGGCGGCAGTTTGCAGGCGGGCAATATGCAATTTGCCAGTACGTTGACCGGCTTTGCCATCTACCGCTACCACGAGGGAGAAGATACGCTGGAACTGGTGGCGCAGACATCGGCTTCGCAACGGTCCCTCTGGGACTGCAAGGCGCTGTCTCAGGAGACGTACCGCTACTATATATTCGGCCTCATGCAGACGGAGGACGGCAAGGAACCCGTGGTCGCAAACGCATTGGTCTCCAAAGCGGTGACACCGATTTTCTGGGATTGGACGGTGTTGCGGTGCACGAAGGACGCAGGGGGTGCTTACCACCCGGCGGAGATTTTCCGCTTCAGCCTGAACGTGTCCAGCGGGGAGATCGGCAACAACAACAGCCCCGGAATCCTGGACAACTTCTCCCGCTATCCCACGGTGCAAAGCTCTCCCAGCAATTACTGCTCAGGGACGCTCTCAGCGGCCATAGGGCACGTTCTGGCAAGCGGGGAGTATAAGGATACCAACGCCGTGCGAAACGCCGTGTACGCCCTCTCAACCACGCAGGACACCCTGTTTTTGAAAAACCGGCGGGGAGACCTGTGGCAGATCCGGGCGGGCGGAGCCATTTCCATGAGCACCATGGACGGGAGCCGACAGCAGGTACAGACGGTGACGCTGCCGTGGGTGGAGATCGGGTCTGTGGATCAGACACGAATTTTGCTCACACCGGACGATGCTCTATTTTCGTAGCTAAGGAGGCGAAGCGGATATGACGCAGGCGGAACGGATGAATGATTACCGCAAGATGCTGCGCGGGCCTTTTACCAAGCTGTGCCGCCTCCGGTTTTTACAGCCGGACGGCTCCACAGCCTTTGCACTGGACAACAACCCAACGGGGCGCTTTGCCGGGGCGTTTATCGCGGACGGAAGCCTGTCCGTGAATCTGAACAACGGACAGCGGCGGACGGCCTCGGTGACGCTGGCAAATCTGGACGGCGCGTTCGATTACAACATCAACCGGGTGTGGTTCGGGAACCGGATCGCGCTGGACGAGGGGCTTGTACTCAGCGACGGCACGGACTTTTACATCCAACAGGGCGTCTTTCTGGTAAAGGACCCGGTGGAGACGCTGGAACCGGCCAAGCGGACGGCACAGTATAACCTGATGGATAAATGGGCGGACCTGGACGGAACGCTTTTTGGCTATCTGGAAAGCACATACGAGGTGCGGACGGGGACCAACGTATTTGCCCCCATTGCTGCGCTGCTGAAGCTGGACCGGGGAAACGGGGAGCTGGTGGACAACGTGGCGCCGGTATTTACGGAATACTACAACGGCAAGACGCAGCAGTTGGCAGACGGGTCCACGGCCAAGCTGACGGACGCGCCCTACACCCTGCGTGTGGACAGCGACAACGGAAGCTATGCGGACGTGTGTCTCGGCCTTGCGGAAATGCTGGCGGCGTGGATCGGGTACGATGCGTCCGGGGCGCTGCGGATCGACCCCTCGCAGGATGATATTCTGGACAGCGACAAGCCGCTGGCGTGGCAGTTCTCTCAAAATGAGGCGGAGCTGCTGGGAGCGGCGTACACGGAGAAGAACACGGAGGTCTACAACGACTTCATTGTGATCGGGGAAGCCGTGAACAACAGCCCGCAGGTGGCGGCGCGGGCACAGAACATTGACCCGGCCAGCAGCACGAACGTAAATCGGATCGGGCGCAAGACGGTGCGCTACCGGGCGGCGGGATATTCCACGAAACGACAGTGCGAGGATTTGGCGGTATGGAAACTGAAACGGTCTGCGGTCCTGCACAAGTCCGTCTCGGTTTCGTGCAGTCAGATTTTACATTTGAACGAAAATGACCTCATTTCGATCGTGCGCAACGACAAGCCGGGGTCTCCGGTGGAGCGGCATCTGGTGCAGGGGTTCACAAGACCCCTGACATGGAGCGGCCCCATGCAGATTTCCGCCGTGTCGGTCCAGGATTTCCCCACGGCCACCGTGACGGGGTGGCCTGCATGAACTGCGTAAATCAGCCCCAACGGGGCGTTGTCTCAAAGGGAGGAATTTTTATGAAAGAGCACCGCTGCGGAAAACCGGCTATTTCTTTTTCTGAGGGAGGGCGGACGTAATGACATACGAGAAAACCATCTGGAAAAACAACAGCGCACCGGCTCTGGACGCGGAGCATCTGAACAAGATCGAAAACGGCATTGCAAACTCTGCCCCCGGCGGGTTCGGGCTGGGGGGCAGCGCAAAGATTTTAACTGCGTCCGATGACCTGAATACCATTTGGCAGGCTGGCTGGTACGCATGGGATACTGCGCCCCAAAATGCACCCACCGTCAGCGGGACACCCATTTCAAATTGCTCCATGATCGTGCTGAATAAGGGCGGCGATTATAACCGGCATCAAATCGTCTATACGGTTGAGGGCTATGAACTTCACCGAAGCAGTGCGGAAACGATTGGGGAATGGGAATGGGTCAATCCACCCATGTTAACAAACGTAGAATACCGCACAACGGAGCGGTATAACGGGAAAGCCGTATACAAGATGCTGGACGCAGACGGCCTTGTGAAGTGGCGCGCAGACGGCGAAAATTCCTGGCATTACGGCGGGGGGCTTACGTATGTGGTCGGGCTGCCGGTTGCGCTGACCCTCACCGGCTGGGACCCTGACGCGCAGGGGACGACCTACAAGCTGAAAGCAGAGGGCTACAAGATCGGAGCGGGCGGCGTACAGCTGGGGCTGCCGTCCGATTCCTCCACCGTCAACACGCAGGCGGTGGTGGCGGCGGCGCTGACCATCGTGAACACCCAAGTTGTTGCTCCGAACAAGAATACAAACACGGCGGGATACACGGAAATCACCATTTCCGCCGTGACCGCGCCAAGCCGGGATCTGACCGTAGCCATCTTCGGGCTGGTGGAGGCGGAACGGGTCACGGTGACGGAAGCCGCCGTTGGAGGCGTTACCGCGCCTGTCGTTGGTGAAAAGCCTGTGACAGCGATCACGGAGGGCAAGCAGTTCACCGGCACGGTCACATGGTCGCCGGATCTGGTAGATGGGAAATTTGGCCCGCAGACTGTTTACACGGCCACCATCACGCTGACGCCGAAGGCCGGCTACAAGCTGGACGGCGTGGCGGCGAACTTCTTTACGGTCGCCGGTGCGGCCAGCGTCAGCAACGAGGCGAACAGCGGCGTTGTGACCGCTGTATTCCCGGCCACAAAGGAGGCAACGGCATGAATGAGCTGAACCACGTTGCGGTGATCGCCGACGGAAACGGACGCTGGGCGGAGCGGCGGGGTCTGGAGCGCTCCGCCGGGCACGAGCAGGGCCTGAACAAGGTGGAGGACATGATGCACTGGTGCGTGGACATGGGCATCCCGGCCCTGTCCGTCTACTGCTTTTCGTGGGAGAACTGGAGCCGTCCCAAGGAGGAGGTGGACGCGCTCTTTTCCATGGCGAACCGGTATTTTGAACGGTATCGGGAATTTGTGGAAAACAACATCCGCGTCCTCATTTCCGGGACGGACAAGCGCGTGTCTCCTGAGAGCATCGAAAAAATGGAGCGCATCCAGCGGGAGACCGCCCACTGCGACGGGCTGACGCTGAATCTCTGCTGCAACTATTCCGGGCGGATGGAGATCGTGGACGCCATTGCCAAGGGCGCGCGGACGGAGGAGGAGATCACGGCGGCGCTGTATCAAAACCTGCCGGAGCCTGACCTCATCATCCGCACGGGCGGCTTTCAGCGGCTCTCCAACTTTCTGCTGTGGCAGTCCGCCTATTCAGAGCTTTACTTTACTGAAACCCTGTTCCCGGACTTTTCCGTGGGAGAGTTCCGCCACGCGGTGAAGCAGTACGGCGGCATCAGAAGAAAGCGGGGCGGGGTATGAGCTACACATCCAATCAGTACAAGTACCTGCTGATAAAGCGGCTCCAGCGGCACTTTTCCATGAAAAGCCCACGGGACAGGGCATACACCCAGACCTTCTTCTGGGAGCTGTTTGACGATACCGTGACCGTGACGGAGGCATCGTACAACAACTTCTGCCGCCTGATGGATGACGAGATCGCGCTCTGTGCGGAAAACGACTGGTATAACAGTACGAGCATCCCATCAGCTGTAATCAACGAACAGGGGCTTCTTCTCACAAAGGCGTTTGCGGAAATCGGCATTGAATTAAAGATCACAACAAACGCTTTTGGCGGCAAGGCGGAATTTACAAAGCCGGACGGAACGGTCATGACCTATATAAACAGCGACTTCTACATCAACTCACGGGCGGGGACGGAGTATCAATATGCCAAGGCGTCGGCGCCCGCCTACAATATGCAGGGGATGGACGTGCCGCAGGATTTGGGAAACCCGAAGATCGCAGGGCCGGGGACGTATTGGAGCTACAACGCGGACACGAAAACCGTGACGATCTCCGGCGAGGGAGCCTACGCCGGTGCGACGGATGAAACGCAGCTTGGCAGCGGGACGTATCATACGGTGATCCTCGGCGCAAATATTTCCAGATTGCTGACAGAAAGTTTCAATGCGGGCAGCGTGGATACCATCGTCTTTTTCGCCCCGGCGGATGCGCCGGTGGTGCTGGATGACAAGATCCTCAACTACACGGGTTCTACTCAAAGAAACTTAACGGTATACACCGACAATACAGCGCTTCGGGAATATGTCTGGATGCCGCGAGTTAGTGTCACCCTGCACAGTCTGTCGGAGTGGGCGGGGTGATGCTATGGCAGCGGTGGTAATTGGGCTGAACTGGATCGATCTCATTTGCACGCTCTGGGCGCTGCACCTCGGCTGCGTGGAGCTGAATCCCCTGATGCGGAGCGTTGCCACGATGGTTTGGTACAAAATTGCAATCGTACCGCTGCTGGTGCTGGCCCTTGCGTGGCAGGGGACAAAGGAGGCACGGCGGGCGCTGGGCATCTGTGCAATCGTGTACGGTGCGGTGTGCGTGTGGCACATGATCGGACTTGGTATCTTTTGCTGAAACATGGAATAGACGAATAAAAACAAGAAAAGGCGTGTCCGAACCGGACACGCCTTTTCTCTTGCTGTAATTGTTCTTGAGTATATTTCAATCCACGGGGAACAGGATCGCGTTCCCACCGGGTGTGAGCGCCTCCCACATCCGACAACGCCAATATAGCACAAGGGCGCTTTTTGTCAAGGCGGAGAAAATGGCATCAGGCCAGAAGCATTTCCAGCTTGTCGGCGCTGCGCTTGGCTTGCAGATCCCGTTCGGCAAAGACCTTCTTGGCGCTTTTCCGCCCGGAACGGTCCATGAGCCGCCCGGAATAGCGCTGGGTGGTGATGGGGCTGGCATGGCCCAATTTTGCTTGAAGCTCATTTTCGGGCATACCAGAATTGAGGTCCAGACGGGAGCCGACGTGGCGGAGATCGTGGCTGCGGATATCAGGAACGCCGGTGACGGAGCGGACATGGCGCTCCACCAGCTCCGAAAGCCACTGTTTTGTGCCGGACTTCCATTCGCCGGAACGGAGGGTGCCGAACAGGGGGGCGGTATCCGGGAGATCGTCCGGGCGGATGCCGCTGGCGAGGTAATGGCGGAGGGCGATCACGGCAATGTCCGGCAGGTCCACCACCCGGAATTTATCGCCCTTGCCGTGTTCCACGCGGAGGGCGGCTTCCTCCAAGTCGATGTCCGCCGGGGTCAAGGCCCGCAGTTCGGCGTTGCGCAGTTCGGTGGTCAGCAGCAGGATCACGATGGCGTAATTCCGGGGCCAGTTCTCCGGGTGGGTGGTGCGGACGGGAGAATCCCTCCATAGCTTGCAGACCTGCTCATCGGTGAGCAGCACGTCATAGGGGCGCTTTCCCAATTTGCGGAGGGAGGGCATCAGGTAGAGGGAAACAGGGTTTTGCTCATAAAAGCGATCCTCGCCCAGTTCGGGGGAACTGGCGTAGGTGAAGAAAGAGCGGAGGACCACCAGATGATACCGGACGGAGACAGGGGAGAGGCCCCGGTCAAAAAGGTGATCCCGGTAGGCCTGCATGGTGGTGAAGGTGGGTTCCTCGGTGGAAAGGCCGCTTTCCACGAGGAAGGAATAGAAGCTGTTTGTGACGGCGGCGTAGGCGGTGACGGTGCGTTCCGCCGCGCCGCTGGCCTGCACGTTGCGGAGCCATGAGTCTAAGGCTTTCATTACCTGCCTTTCGGCTTGAGATGTGCGTCCTATGGGAATCAGTCCTTTCCTGAAATTTGTGGGGGCGTATCAGGCCCCGGCTTTGCAAAAATCCGCTTTAATGGCGATCTCCGCGCCGTATTTGTCGATATAGATGTAGTCCACGATGAAATCTCCGTAGGCGGCCATATCCAGCGGGTTATTGGGGCTGATGTCGGTGATATGGCCGTTGGCGGACACGCAGAGTTTTTC
>ERZ1034882.72-NODE-72-length-58866-cov-85.443029_pt1 | contig 58866 bp, 81 predicted proteins | sample MGYA00520606_ERZ1034882 | MGnify/ENA primary metagenome ERZ1034882 (study PRJEB33766, sample SAMN09781726) | gut metagenome | biome: gut microbiome | host: Homo sapiens | place: Madagascar | study: EMG produced TPA metagenomics assembly of the PRJNA485056 data set...
TTAAAATTCTCCGGGGGAGTTTTTTATATTTGGGTTTCAACCTTCGTTGCCCTAGTGTGTAGGGATATTCTTTTGTCGACAGGAAGGATGATATTTATGAAAATCAGCGAGAAGGGGCTGAAAATGATCGAGGCCTTTGAGGGATGCTTATTAAAGGCTTCCAACACGCTCGATAATGTCTGGACTATTGGTTATGGCCAGACAGGTTATTACTATGGAAAGAAAATTCGTAAAGGGATGACTACTACAAAAGCTGCTGCTCATGCATGGCTGAGAGACCATAGTATTTCTGTTTATGAAAATGCAGTGAATCAGAGAGTAAAAGTGCATCTGAACCAGAATCAGTTCGATGCACTCGTCTCTTTTACATATAACATTGGCATTGGCGCTTTTGGTAAATCCACAGTTCTCAAGCGGCTGAATGCCGGTGACTATGCCGGAGCAGCAGAGGCGTTCGGAATGTGGGTACACTGTAATGGCAAGACACTGCCGGGTTTGGTGAGACGTCGTAAAGAAGAACGGGAACTGTTTTTAACGCCCGTGACCAATGCAGTTACTACAAAGTCAACTGGTCTTATTCGTGAAGGCGATAAGGGCGATAACGTAAAAGTATTGCAGCATCGTTTGAATCTGTTAGGAGCACAGCTAGTAGAGGATGGTATCTGGGGGACACAAACTGATACTGCCGTCCGTAATTTCCAGTATAAGCACGGCTTAACAGTCGATTGTATTGTAGGCCCTAAGACACAGACGGCATTAATCCAGGCCGCGATCCTAGCAACAGCGAAATCCATTGGAGACTATATGGTGACGCATAAGTGGCGTTATAAAGGTGATGGATATACTGCGAAAAATACTTTTAGCGCGACTAAGAAGTTGGACAAGCCAGGCAGCAGTTGTTCTCATTTTACTTCGTGGGTACTTCAGGATGTAAGACTGTTAGAAGACGGAAAGCGGATTAGCCACGACAATGGGAAAGTAACCGGTAGAAGTTATTTGTTAGGTTGTGAACTTATCGAAGCAAAGGGTAAAACCTGGGATAAGATCAAGGATTTACGTCCGGGAGACGTTTGTGTTTGGGCGTCCAACCTGGCCGTTTATGTTGGCGAAGGGAAATGGTATGACGCCGGGGGGCCTTTTAAGGCTAATACTGATGCTAAACGATACGTTAATGTTGGACCCATCGCCCCTTATTATGATAGAAACAAACCGATTTATTGGTTGATTAGAGCAAAAGTATAAAACAACACTTGAGCCGGAACATTCATGAAGGTTTATAGGACATGGTAGCACAGTTGGTTTTCAAGTTCATGATTCGTGTGCCTCATAAATTCTTTTTATATCTGTCCTTTCATATGTCATTTCTCCTTTCTACATGATAAAGCAATCATGTCTTATAAACCGTCATGAGTGTTCCGGCCGACTAAAATACGAGCGAGGAGGTGCGTGATCCAGTTATGGCCGTAAAGAAAAGCACGACGACCGCTAAGAAGATGAGACCAGCTTTAACTCCAGAAGCCAGGGAAAATCAGATGATTGCACTGGCTGTGGACTTGGCAGAGCAACAGCTGCGAGAAGGCACGGCCTCATCTCAGGTAATCACACATTTTTTAAAGTTGGGTTCTACGAAAGAAAGAATCGAAAAAGAAATCTTGGAAAAGCAGAAAGAGTTGATCTCCGCAAAGACAGAGGCGCTGCAATCTGCGAAGCGAATCGAAGAACTATACGATGATGCGATTAAAGCCATGAGGAATTATGGCGGCCACGGTGAAGTGGATGAAAATTAGAACATATTCTGAGCTGATCGCAATCCCCTCCTTTGAAGCGCGGTATCGTTACCTACGATTGGGAGGAAGAGTAGGGGAAGAAACATTTGGGTTCGATCGATATCTTAATCAACTCTTTTATAAAGATCCAGAATGGCTTGCTGTGAGAGATAAAGTAATCATTCGGGATAATGGATGCGACCTAGGAATAGAAGGGCGAGAAATTCGTACACGAATATTGGTACATCACATGAATCCAATCAAAAAAGAAGATATTTTACAACGAAGTGTATTTTTGCTAGATCCGGAGTATTTGATCTGTGTTACTAAAAATACGCATGACGCGATCCATTATGGAGATGAAACCCGATTAGTGGTAATGCCTGTGGCACGTAGGAAAAATGATACTTGTCCGTGGAAACATAGTTGAAAGGGAGGTGAGGTGAGTGGAAAGTATTTTAACATCGACTAAAAAGATGCTGGGGATTACAGAGGAATACACGCATTTCGATGACGATATTATTATGCATATCAATTCTGTATTCATGATCTTAACGCAGTTAGGTGTTGGTCCCGCGAAAGGTTTTGTCATTCAGAGTAAGGATGCCGTTTGGAGCGACTTCATTTCTGAAGATGATAATTTAGAAGCGGTCAAAACATATGTCTACCTGAAAGTCAAACTTCTCTTCGATCCGCCTCTTACGAGTTCTGTCTCAGATTCCATGGGACGATTGATTAACGAACTAGAATGGCGTCTTAATGTGGCGGCGGAAAATGTCTAAGAAGGGAGCGAGGTGATTGATTTGTGGGTATATAATTGTTCCGATGTACTTCGACATCATGGTGTTCTCGGCATGAAGTGGGGGGTCCGGCGTTATCAAAATAAAGATGGCTCGTTGACTCCGGCAGGTAAGAAGAAGGCTGCAAAGTTGAAAGAACGATATACACAGCTCACAGGAAAAAGAATGCGTAGAAATCCTGTGAAAAGTACAACTGGTACAAAAGCAAGCAGCAAATCGAAAAAGAAAACAGTGAGTGAAATGTCTGACGCTGAATTGAAGGCTAGAATTGATCGTTTGACATTAGAACGAAGATTCAATGAACTCAGCCCAAAACAAGTTTCAAGAGGGGCGGCGTTTAAAAAAGCACTTTCGGATACGGCAGTCGGCATCATTCGAAATAATGGACAAAAAGTTGTGGGTGACTATTTGGAGAAAAAGGTGAGAGCTTCTTTAGGGATGAATGTTGAAGATCCAGCAAAAGAATTAAAGAAAGAAGCGGAAACACTGAATCTAAGAAGACAAATCGCAATGTCAAAGGCATACTTGGAATCTCAAAAGCCCAAAACAACCCCGACTAGAAATTTGATTGGTGACATTAGTAAATTAACAGACCAGCAGGTGGATGACATGATTAAGCGATTGGATAACGAAGAGAAGCTCCGCAGCAAGTTATCCAAGAGAGCGTAGGAGCATCATATTTATGGCGTTATCAAATACTGCCGTCCCAAAGTATTATGGCAAGTTCCGTGATGCCGTTATTCGGGGAGAAATACCTGTTAATGAAGAAATCTCAATGGAGATGAATCGAATAGATGCACTAATTGCAAACCCAGGCGTTTGGTATGATGACCAGGCGATCCTGGGTTTTATTGCTTTTTGTGAAAACGAATTGACGTTGACAGACGGTGACGATCTGCATTTATTGGATTCATTCAAGCTTTGGTCTGAACAGATTTTTGGGTGGTACTACTTTATTGAGCGAAGTGTATATGAACCGTTTCCAGATGGGCATGGCGGACATTATGTTAGAAAAACGATTAAGAAACGCCTCATTAATAAGCAGATCTTGATTGTAGCAAGAGGGGCGGCGAAGTCTATGTATGCTGAATTACTTCAGGCCTATTTTCTGACGGTTGATACATCGACCACCCATCAAGTAACCACTGCGCCTACGATGGCACAGGCGGAGGAAGTGATGTCCCCGCTTCGAACGGCGATTACGAGAGCGAGAGGACCACTGTTTAAATTCTTAACGGAGGGGTCGTTACAAAACACTACTGGATCGAAGGCGAATCGAGTTAAGCTGGCTTCTACGAAGAAGGGCATTCAAAACTTCCTTACCGGCTCGATATTGGAAGTCAGACCAATGTCCATTGATAAACTTCAAGGACTGCGAGTAAAGGTCGCAACTGTGGACGAATGGCTTTCTGGCGATGTTCGTGAAGATGTCATTGGTGCGTTAGAACAGGGTGCGGCCAAAGAACAGGGCGGGGGAAAGAACGATGATTATCTCATCGTTGCAATCAGCTCTGAAGGTACTGTACGTAATGGATCTGGCGATACAATCAAAATGGAATTGATGAAGATTCTGAAAGGTGAGTATAGTGCACCCCATACGTCCATTTGGTGGTATAAGCTTGATTCTATCGATGAAGTTGGCATGCCTGAAATGTGGATCAAGGCAAATCCGAATTTGGGTAAGACAGTAAGTTATGAAACATATCAGCTGGACGTTGAACGAGCTGAACAAAACCCTGCGGCAAGAAATGACATCTTAGCAAAACGCTTCGGTATTCCCATGGAAGGGTATACGTATTACTTTACGTACGAGGAGACGCTTCCTCATCGGAGACGCGATTATTGGGCGATGCCTTGTGCGTTGGGTGCCGATCTTTCCCAGGGCGATGACTTCTGCGCATTTACGTTTTTGTTTCCGTTATCTAATGGTTGTTTCGGAATCAAGACCCGGAACTATATTACAGAGCTAACGCTTAATAAGCTGCCATCGGCGATGCGGTCTAAGTATGATGAATTCATGCGAGAGGGAAGCCTGATTGTTATGCCTGGAACAGTGCTGGATATGATGCAAGTGTATGATGACTTGGATAATCATATCGCTAACCGGAATTACGATGTGCGTGCTTTTGGATTTGATCCATATAACGCAAAAGAGTTTGTTGAGCGTTGGTCGAGAGAAAACGGTCCATTTGGTATCGAGAAAGTAATCCAGGGTGCTAAGACGGAATCTGTGCCTTTGGGCGAATTGAAAAAACTCGCTGAAGAGCGAATGCTGCTTTTCGATGAGGAATTGATGACCTTTGCAATGGGAAACTGCATCACGTTGGAGGATACGAACGGAAACCGAAAACTTTTGAAAAAGCGATATGACCAAAAAATCGATGCTGTAGCAGCTATGATGGACGGTTACATTGCATTTAAGATTAATCGAGAAGCATTTGAATAAAGGGGGATTTTTATGTGGACATATAACCACAGTAGTAATGATGAATTACGACATTACGGCGTTCTGGGAATGAAATGGGGCGTCCGCAGAGGACGAGTTAGCAGTGCTTATGGTAAAGCAAGTAAAAAGCTTAATAAGATGACTACTAAAATTGAAACGGCGCAGCGTAAGGCAAATAAGCAGATGTATAAAGCTGATAAAAAGCGCTATAGCCCGTTTTCGTCTGAAAAATCGGTTCGAAAAGCAAGAGTAAAGGCTAGTAAAGCACAGAATAAAGTAAATAGAAAAGTATACAAAGCTAAGAAATGGATCGATAACATGAGTAAGACATTCGGAAAAACATCTCAAGCAATGTCAAAAGAGCAGCTTGCGTTAGGGAAGAAATACGCACAGCAATTAACTCGAAATGCTGAAATGAATGATTTCATGTTTAAACTGCGAGAAGGCTGAGTAGGAGGAAAATCAAAATGGAAAATTCGATTGGTTCTAGGTTAAAAAGTGCCTGGAACGCATTCCGAAACAGAGATCCCACCTATAACTACGCTAATATTGGCACGGGATATACTTATCGGCCGGATAGAGTTCGATTTACTAGGGGCAACGAACGTTCGATTGTCACTTCTCTATTTAATCGAATTGCAATTGATGCAGCAAACGTGAACATTAGACATTGTCGCTTGGACGAGAATGAACGTTTTATAGAAGTGATCGACTCAAATCTGAATAGATGCCTGAGCTTAGAAGCCAATGTAGATCAAACCGGTCGAGCATTTATTCAAGATGCAGTCATGTCAATGTTGGACGAGGGCTGCGTGGCATTGGTTCCGGTGGATACAACCATTAATCCAGAGGTATCGGGATCGTATGATATTTTATCGATGAGAACTGGTAAAATTCTGGAGTGGTATCCACAGCATGTGAAAGTTCGAGTCTACAATGATCGAACTGGACGGAAAGAAGATATTCGGATTTCCAAGAAGGCAGTGAGTATTGTCGAGAACCCATTATATGCGGTTATTAATGAACCGAACTCAACGATGCAGCGCCTGATAAGAAAGCTTAGTTTACTAGATGTGACAGATGAACAAACGGCATCTGGTAAGCTAGATTTGATTATTCAGCTCCCCTACGTCATCAAGACGGAAGCTAGGCGCCAGCAAGCTGAAATTAGGCGAAAAGATATTGAGAACCAATTGATGAGCTCGAAATACGGCATTGCTTATGCGGATGGGACTGAAAGGATCACTCAGTTAAATCGCTCTGTTGAGAATAATCTCATGAAACAGATTGAGTATCTAACCAACATGGTGTACAGCCAGTTAGGGATTACACAAGCGGTGCTGGATGGTACTGCTGATGAAAAAACAATGCTGAATTATACAAATCGGACTATCGAACCGATTGTCTCAGCAATCGTTGATGAACTGAAAAGAAAGTTTCTTACAAAAAAGGCACGATCTCAGCTCCAAACAATAATGTTCTTCAGAGATCCGTTTAAGTTGGTACCAGTAAACAATATTGCCGAAATTGCTGATAAATTTACCCGTAATGAGATTATGACATCGAATGAAATTAGGCAAGTCATCGGAATGAAACCGTCTGATGACCCCAAGGCCGATCAGCTCATCAACAGCAACATTAGTCAACCGGCGGAGGAGACTGTAGATCCGGTTGAAGACGTAGAAGGAGGAGAAAGTCAAAATGGCTAAATTTGATTTTTGTGGCTGGGCTACAAAGGCGAATCTCCTGTGTTCGGATGGACGAATCATTCGAAAAGACGCATTCAAGCATAATGATGGTCAGACAGTACCGTTGGTTTGGAACCATCAGCATGATGATGTGAATGAAGTGCTTGGGCATGCGTTGCTCGAAAATCGGGACGCAGGAGTTTACGCTTATTGTAAGTTCAACGACACAGATAGCGGGCAGACTGCAAAATTGCTGGTTCAGCATGGAGACATCAATGCATTGTCTATTTATGCAAATCAGCTCAAACAGCAGGGTCCCAACGTGATGCATGGTAATATTCGTGAACTGAGTCTGGTTTTAGCTGGAGCCAACCCCGGAGCCAGCATTGAGTCTATCATCATGCATGGTCAGGAAACCGACGAAGAAGCCATCATCTATACTGGCGAAAACATTAGTCTGTATCATGCGGAAGAAAGTGAGGAAAAGAAAGAAATGGCAGAAGACACTAAGAATGAAAAGACCGTGGCGGATGTGTTCGATACGCTGAACGAAGAGCAGAAAACGGTTGTGTATGCACTGATTGCTCAGGCACTGAGTGAAAATGATGTGACCGATGATGAAACAGAAGAAGACGAAGGAGGAAACGAAATGAAACATAATGTGTTCGATCAGGACGATCGTCAGGAAGAAGTTCTCACCCATGCTGCGATGGAAACGATTATCAGTGATGGTAAACGTTTCGGCAGCCTGAAGGAAAGCTTTCTGGCGCATGCCGATGAATATGGCATCACTAACATCGACTATCTGTTCCCGGAAGAAAAGTCCCTCAACACTCCGCCCGAATTCATCAAGCGAGAAACTGGCTGGGTGCAGAAGGTAATGAGTGGCACTCATCACACGCCTTTCTCCCGTATTAAATCCATGTTTGCGGATATTACGGAAGATGAAGCCAGAGCAAAGGGTTACATCAAGGGCAAGCTGAAGAAAGAAGAAGTATTCAGTCTGCTGAAGAGAACCACCACTCCTACCACTATCTATAAGAAGCAGAAGCTCGACCGTGATGACGTTATCGATATTACCGATTTCGACGTTGTCGCTTGGCTGAAGAGTGAAATGCGTATGATGCTGGATGAAGAAATTGCTCGTGCTATTCTGGTTGGTGATGGCCGACTGGCTTCCAGCGATGATAAGATTAACGAGCAGAATATTCGTCCCATTTGGAAGGATGAGGATCTCTATACTGTAAAGACTCCCATCACGGTAGCGTCTAATGCCTCCGACTCTGATAAGGCGAAGGAATTCATCAAGGCTGTGATTAAGTCTCGTAAAAACTATAAGGGTTCCGGCACTCCGACTCTCTTCACTACTGAAGATGTGGTTACTGATTGTCTGCTGATTGAAGACACTACTGGTCGTCGTATCTATAACTCCGTAGCCGATCTGGCAACTACTCTGCGGGTAAAGGAAATTGTCACTGTTGAAGTGATGGAAAATCTGTCCCGAACTGGTTCCGACAGTAAGACTTATAAGCTGCTGGGACTGGTTGTCAACCTGTCTGACTACAACGTTGGCGCAGATAAGGGTGGCGCCATCAATATGTTCGATGACTTTGACATCGACTATAACCAGCAGAAGTATCTGATCGAGACTCGGTGTTCCGGTGCACTCATCAAGCCTTATTCTGCAATTGCACTGGAACTGACTACCTCTACTTGAGGTAGCTTATTTTTTTATTAGGAGGTTTTATCATGGTTCGAATTTATAACGATGCGAAGGACGAACATGTTCGAGCAACTTACATCTATGGGAAATCCACCGGCAGCGATACTACGGCCTATATGGACGAAGCTTGTACGATCAAGTTTAACACTAGTGATCTGAAGGAAGTATTCCTGAAGGGTGGCGTTATTGTTATCGGCAGCGCGATGTATATTCCTATCGGCTTCGTTATCGCGAGCAATGCTGGCGTTATCACTTACGCTAAGAAGGGTTCCGAAGCCGGCTCTGCTGCTACTGCAACGTTGTCTGCCGAAGCAGATAGCTAATCGTCGAGGGAAGTCAAAATGGCAAAGTGGTATGGTGTAATCGGCTTTGCCGAAACGGTGGAAACGGAACCGGGATTATGGGAAGAAGAGATCACGCCTAAATTCTATTATGGTGATCTGAGACGCAATACTCGCAGATTTCAGACAACTTCAGGAGTGAACGATAATCTGAATATAAATAACGAACTTAGTATTCTGTCAGATCCATATGCAAATGAAAACTTTCACTCTATTCGCTATGTCGAATTTATGGGCGCGAAGTGGAAGGTTACGGATGTTGAGGTTTGTTTCCCACGACTAAATTTAACGATGGGAGGGGTGTATAATGGCGACTCGTCTCCAACTTCAGGCGCAACTTGAAGAAATGCTTGGGAGCAGAAACGTTTATTATCAGCCTCCTGAGTCGGTTAAGTTGGAATATCCCGCGATCGTGTATGCTAAAAAAGAAATTAAGAGCACATTCGCAAACGATACCACATATTTAACACCACGTAGCTATGAGTTAACAGTGATCGATAAAAGACCTGATAACGAAGTAATTGATAGACTGCTTAGATTGCCGATGTGCAGGTTCGATCGACATTTTAAAGCAGATAATCTTAATCATGACGTATTGACTTTATACTTTTGAGGAGGAAAATTATGGCTAAACTTGTATGGGACAAGACTGGCGAACGAGTATATGAAACTGGTGTAAAACAGGCTGTGCTTTACACATTGAACGAAGAAGGTGCTTATGCTAATGGTGTAGCTTGGAACGGTGTCACCGCTGTGACTGAGTCTCCGTCTGGTGCAGAACCGACCGCACTTTATGCGGATGATATGAAGTACCTGAACTTGATGAGTGCTGAAGAATTCGGTGCAACTATTGAGGCCTATACTTATCCGGATGAATTTGCAGAATGTGATGGTTCTGCAAAACTGGTTACGGGCGTTAGCATCGGTCAGCAGCCCAGAAAGACTTTCGGCCTGTGCTATAGAACTACTGTCGGTAATGACACGGATAGTAATGAGTATGGTTATAAACTGCATCTGGTCTATGGCTGTTTGGCAGCGCCTTCCGAGAGTGCATTCAATACCATCAATGATTCCCCAGAAGCAATCACATTTAGCTGGGAGGTTAGCACTACTCCGGTTAATGTGACCGGCCACAAGCCTACGGCCCGCCTGACAATCGACAGCACTAAAGCTGATAAAGATAAACTGGCAGCGCTTGAAGCGATTCTTTATGGTAAAGACCCGACCACTCAGGGTGGCAACGATGGCACCGATCCTCGTCTGCCGCTGCCTGACGAGATCAAGACTTTGATGACCGCTTCTTAAGTGCATCAAGTCAAAATGGAAATTTAATGTATCGGAGAGCCGTATTCAGGTAAGCTGGCGGCTCTCTATTTTATTGTATGAAAGGAGAAAACTATGATTAAGAAGACTATCACCTACACCGATTATAACGGCGTAGAACGTACCGAAGATTTTTACTTCAATCTGACCAAAGCTGAGATCATGGAAATGGAGCTTAGCACGACTGGCGGTTTGGCAGATATGATTACTCGGATTGTTAAGGCTCAGGATGCTCCGGCAATCATTAAAATCTTTAAGGAACTGATCCTAAAGGCATATGGTGAAAAATCTCAGGACGGTAAGCGATTCAAAAAATCTGAAGAAATTTCTAATGCATTTTCTCAGACAGAAGCATATTCCATCTTGTTTATGGAGCTTGCAAGCGATGCTGATGCCGCTTCGGCCTTTGTTAATGGCATTGTTCCGACTGATATGGCCAAAGAAGCTGCTCAACAGAGTTTGGCAGAATTTAATTCTTGAATATAATTGGAGGCGAGAAATGTGCTGAAACTCCTTATTGAAGCTGGTGAATTCTGGGATGATAGAACACAAGAATTCGTGTACTCGAAAGAGCAGACTCTTTTGTTGGAGCATTCTCTCGTCTCCATTTCAAAATGGGAAAGTAAGTGGGAAAAACCGTTTCTTTCTAGTACCGATAAAACAGAAGAGGAGACTCTTGATTATATTAGATGCATGACACTAACAAAAAACGTTGATCCTAATGTTTATAAAAATCTCAGTGCAGATAACATTGAAGCAATCCACAAATACATTTGGGCACCAATGACTGCAACCACGTTTTCAAAAGAAGAACCGAAAGGCTCATTGGGCAGAGAGATTATAACGGCAGAGCTTGTATATTACTGGCTAATAACATTGAATATTCCATTTGAATGCCGGAAATGGCATCTTAATCGTTTACTTACGTTAATTAAAGTGTGTAATATCAAGAATCAGCCACCTAAGAAGATGAGTAAAAGTAGTATCATGCGACGTAATGCAAGTTTGAATGCGGCTCGTAGGAAACGGCTAAATACGAGAGGATGATTAGTGATGATTACCTTTGTACAAAAAGGAGACTTCTCAAATCTAACTCGATTCCTAGAAAGAGCGAAAAACTCTGTTCATCTAGGAATGCTTGATAAATACGGGCGGGAAGGAGTGGCCGCACTTGCGGCTGCTACCCCCGTTGATACAGGAGTGACTGCAAACTCCTGGGGGTACGAAATTGTTCGGAAGAATGGAGCTGTTAGTATCGTCTTTAAAAACAGCAACATTCAAAATGGAGTCCCAATTGCTATTATTTTGCAATATGGACACGCAACTGGTACTGGCGGATATGTGCAGGGCAGAGATTACATCAATCCTGCCATTCAGCCCATCTTCGACAGAATTGCAGATGAGGCATGGAAGGAGGTAATCAAGTCATGAGCACAGTTGTAGATAGCAGAGTAGTCGAGATGAAATTTGACAATAAGCAGTTCGAGGATAATGCGAAAAGCACTCTGTCTACGTTGGACAAACTGAAGAACAAGCTGAACTTTGAAGGCGCTGAAAAAGGTTTCGGCAAAATCAATGCGGCAGCCAAAAATGTCAACCTTTCAAGCATAGGCACGGCATTAGATTCTTTAAATGCTAAATTTTCTAGCATGGGTGTGGTAGGCGCGACTGCATTAGCGAACTTAACTAATACAGCAGTAAATGCCGGCAAAAGAATGACCACAGCCTTGACGATTGCCCCGATTAAAAGCGGGTTTCAGGAATACGAAACGCAGATCAATGCGATTCAGACTATTTTAGCAAACACTAAGAGCAAGGGTTCTACGCTAGATGATGTTAATAAGGCGTTAGCTGAACTAAATAAGTATGCGGACCTGACTATCTATAACTTCACACAAATGACGAAAAACATCGGCACGTTTACAGCGGCTGGTGTTGATTTGAAAACATCTGTATCGTCGATCAAAGGTATTGCTAATTTGGCAGCTGTATCCGGGTCAACATCACAGCAGGCGTCGACTGCGATGTATCAGCTTTCTCAGGCGTTAGCGGCAGGTAAGGTTCAGTTACAAGACTGGAATTCGGTTGTAAACGCTGGTATGGGCGGTGAAATATTCCAGAAAGCATTGATGCGTACAGCGGATCACTTAGGAAAAGGCGCAACCAATATTGTAAAGAAATATGGATCGTTCAGAGAATCTCTTACGAAAGAGGGCTGGTTGACCACTGAGGTTCTGACCGAAACGTTGTCGCAGATTTCTGGTGCATACGATGAAGCAGACTTAGTAAAGCAAGGTTACAGCAAGAAACAGGCAAAAGAAATCGCCGATCTGGCGAAAACTGCTGTCAGTGCAGCAACGGAAGTGAAGACCTTTACCCAGTTATGGGATACACTTCAGGAAGCTGCACAGTCTGGTTGGACTAAAACCTGGGAATTAATCATCGGCGACTTTGACCAGGCTAAAAAGCTTTTGACTGGGATATCTGACTTTATGGGCGATATCATCCAGAAAGGGGCCGACAGAAGAAATAATATTCTAGAAGGCGCACTTGGTAGTGACGATACTAAGTGGGATAAATTCTATAAGCAGTTAAAGAATGCTGGGATTTCAACGGACGACTTCAAAAAGAAGTTAGAAGAAACTGCTAAAGAAAGCGGCGTAAATATCGACAAAGTCCTGAAAAAAGAGAAAACGTTAGCAAAGGCCTTTTTAAACGGAAAGTTATCTACAGATCTGATAACAGACACGTTGAAGAAATTTTCAGAGGAAAGCGGAAAATCCGGAAAATCCACTGAAAAAATGGCCGATAAGCTGGAGTATTTTCAAAAGGTAGTTGATAAGGTTTGGCGTGGTGATTATAAGAACACGCCGGATCGCATTAAATTACTTACTAAAGCTGGCTATGACTATAACCAGGTTCAGAAGCTAGTTAATCTGACGGTTGACCAGCATCGGCTGACGCTAGAAGACCTGTCTAAAGCACAATTAAAGAGCATCGGATATACTGATGACGAAATTAAGAAAATCAAGGAGTTAGCGAAGCAAGCTGAAACATCGGGTAGCTCGTTAAATGAACTCATTGAAAGTATGAGCAAAAAAAGCGGACGAGAATTAATGCTTGAGTCGCTCAATAATACAATAGGTAGCCTTATACGAGGCTTTCAAGCAATCAGGGAGGCATGGTGGGCAACCTTTACCGACCAAGGAGCCTCTTCTGGCCTATATACTATACTCGAAACAGTGCACTCGTTCTCCGAGTTAGTTAAGCTTACAGATGAGGATATTGCAAATTTAAAGGATACATTTCAGGGATTATTTTCTATCGTCCATATTTTCACCACAATCGCAGGCAGCGGATTAAGTCGAGCTTTCATGTTGCTGCGCGATATTTTGGGTCTTGCAGACATTGATATTCTATCTGTAACAGGCTCGATTGGTCGGACGATAACTGCTTTCCATGATTGGATATTTGAGAATAACATGTTGACTAAAACGTTAAAGAAAGTATTAGACGTTTTAGCCGAATTGAAAAATGCTGTGGTGGATTGGGTGAATAGTAAATTCCCCAATTTGCGAAAAGTTGGCGAGGATGCGATAGAAGGACTCAAAGAGGGTTTGGAAAATAAAGCATCTGAAATACCTGATATTTTAATTAGCATCGGTAATTCCATATTAGAAGCAATTAAAAAAGTATTAGATATACATTCGCCATCTAGAAAATTATACGAAATTGGCGTAAATGCGATGGAAGGGCTCTATAATGGCCTAATTGCGTTTAAGGACAAGATTGCAAACTTTTTTAAAGATTTGGGTCAGTCAATTCTCAACTTCGTCAACAATATCGATTGGGCGAAAGTTTATGCTGGCTTAATCAGTGCTGGTGTCTTGTACATGGGCAAAAAGACTTATGACCTGATCGAGAACATCACCAATACTTTTGGTGCCCCGATGAAAGGCCTAGGTAAGGTTTTAAGTAGTGCGGGAGCACTGATTGATACGTGCGCGAAGAATATTAATAACAACCTCAAAGCAACCGCCAAGGTTTTACGCTCTTTTGCTTTTAGCGTGAGAGCAAAAGCTTTGGTAGAAATCGCAAAGGCTATTGCGATCCTTGTGGGGTGCATTGTTGTCTTAAGTCGTATCGATGTGACGGCGTTGGTGAAAGCAGAAGTTGCTTTGGTTGTCACTGCGGGAGTCTTGGTCGGAATAGCGTATGCAATCGATAAAATGTCCAATGCAGCACTCAGCATCGATAGAAGTGGACTTAAGATTTCCGGATTAGGAACGGTCCTATTGAGCATAGCGGCTGCGATTGCTTTGCTAGGCGTTACAGTCAAAATGGTTGGTAACATGGACCCAGAAGCGTCAAGCAGAGGGATTACTGCGTTGATCGCGATGCTAGGAGCTTTGGCAAGTTTCATTGCTGTGATGAAATGGGTTCTTAAGACGGCTAATGAAAAAGATATCAATGCTATCGGAAGAGTGCTACAGAAGATTGGAGTAGCACTTCTTTTAATGAGCATTACGTTGAAAATGCTCGGTAACATGAATGCAGACACCTTAGATCAAGGGTTCTTGGCCATAACCGGACTTTCTATCATTATTATGGCACTGATGGCATTCACTCGGGTTGCCGGGAGGAATATTGACGCATTAGGCGGTACGCTCATCAAAATCTCCATAGCGATGTTCACCCTTACGCAAGTCATCAAAAGACTTGGGGAAATGGACGTTGTGGCGATTGCGAAAGGTGAATTGGCGATATTAGGATTCGTCGGAATCCTGGCATTACTAGCCGCTATCACTAGAAAGAGCGGATTCGTATATGGCGATTTAGGCGGCGTGTTGATGAAGGCAGCTAGTGCGATTGCAATAATGGCTTTTACAATAAAAATATTTGCTGATATGCCAATCGAAAATATTGTAAAAGGACAAGTTGCCATAGCAGCATTTGGACTAATCATTCTGGAGCTAACTGCGATTAGCAGATTGGCGGGAAGAGAAGCACCGAAGATTGCAGGTACACTGCTGGCTATGTCGCTGGCAATCGGAATTCTGGCCGGTATTGCAGTATTGCTTAGCTTTGTTAACTTCTTCGATATGATTCTAGGGATAATCGCGATTGGAATGCTGTCCCTAATTATGTCTGGCATGATTAAAGCCACTGCAAACGCGAAGGATTGCAAAGGTAATCTAATTGTTATGTCTGTGGCAATTGGTATTATGGCTGCCGCAGTTGTCGCACTGTCGTTTATTGAACCTTCTAAATTGTTTGGAGCCGTCGGTGCGCTTGGCATCTTGATGCTAATATTTACAGGTATGACGAAAGCGGCTGGCGCAGCATCTAACGCAATGGGCTCGCTTATTGTGCTGACAGTCGTGATTGGAGTGCTGACAGGAGCAATAGCCATAATAGCACAACTTCCGATTCAGGACGCACTGGGCGCAGTGGCCTCGCTATCCATTCTTATGCTGGCACTGTCCGGCGCAATGCTCTTGATCGGGAAAGCTGGGCAAATAGCACCAAGCGCTCTAATTGGTGTTGGTGTAATGCTGGCTGTCATGGCTGGTTTAGCGGGTGTCCTGTATTTAATGGAAAATCTATCTGCTAAATCGACGGTTGTAAACGCTGCCGCTTTGTCGGCAATGTTGTTATCCATATCCGGAGCGTGTTTGATATTAAGTAAAGTTGGGGTTGTGGCCCATGGAGCTGCTATCGGTGCTGCAAAGTTAATTGGCGTATTAGCACTTACCGCTGGAGTATTAGTTGCCATCGCAGGTCTTGTTGATCTGATTCCCGATGCAGAGAAGTTCTTAGATGGCGGTATCCGGGTCCTTGAAAAGATTGGATACGGTTTGGGTAATTTCTTCGGTAGTATTGTTGGTGGGTTTGGTGCTGGTGTGACGTCTACGCTGCCTGAGATGGGAGCAGATATTGCGACCTTCATAAAGAACATTCAGCCGTTTATAAAATCGGTATCGAAGATAAAAGGTGATTCGTTAAGTGGTGCCAAAGATTTAATTGAGATTATAGGCACTTTATCCGGAGCAGGTCTCGATGATAGCATAAGCAATTTTATATCGGGGTCTGATGAATCGTCTTTAGAGAAGTTTTCAACAGAGCTGAACACGTTCGCTGACGGCATCATTAGCTTTTCGAAAAAAATATCTGCGAAAGGTGCTATAGACAATGATGCAATAGATAATGTCGTGCAGGCGGGTAAGTTACTAACAGCATTTAAGCGGAGCTTGCCTTCTGATCCTGGCGCATTCTATGGACTCTTCACGACAAATAAAGATCTGGGCAGTTTCGGAACGCAGGTTCAGCAATTTGGTGAAGGCATGTCTGCAATGTCCAAAGCGGTGACCGGGGAGAATAAAATCGATCCTCAAGCCGTAGACAATGTGGTCAAAATGGGTGAATTATTTGCTGCCCTGAAAGCTAGTTTACCGCCTGATCCTGGCTTCTTTTTAGGTTTGTTTAGTACAAATCAAGACTTAAGTAATTTTGCCGACGATGCGAAGGAGTTCGCCACAGCAATGGTGGAGCTATCCGATTCACTAACCGGTGATGACGGTGGTAGCGTTATAAACACCGGAGCAGTTCAAGCCGCAGCTGATGCAGGCCTATTCTTGTCAGCGCTAAAAAAAGACTTACCAGAAGATCCTGGTGAAGTTTTAGGGCGGTTTACTACCAGTAAGGACCTTGGTAAGTTTGGCGATCAGGCAAAAGAATTTGGCGAAGGGATGAGAGACGCTTCAAATGCGTTGGTAGACGAAAGCGGAAAGAGCGTGATTAACAAGAACGCGATTCAGGCCGCCAGTGATGCAGGTAAAATATTGTCTGCATTTAAGAAAGACTTACCAGAAGATCCTGGTGCAGTTTTAGGGTGGTTTACTACAAATCAGGATTTGGGCGATTTCGGAAGGCAAGCGAAACTGTTTTGCGAGGCTATTGGTCAGGCTTCGAAAGCACTAGTAGACGAAAACGGTAAGAGCATTGTTGCAACAGATGCGATTCAGGCTGCTACCGATGCAGGTCTACTCTTGTCAGCGCTTAAAAGGGATTTACCGGATGATCCTGGCGCTATTTTTGGATTATTTACCAGCAGTAAAGATCTTGGCGGCTTTGCCGATGATATCAAGAAATTTGGCGATAATATCGCTGAAATATCTAAAGCTTTAACAGGCGAAGATGGACTGAGTATCGTAAATACCGACGCTATTGGTGCAGCGACAGCTGCCGGACAGATGTTGTCTAATTTGCAAAAATCGTTGCCGGAGAGTCATCTTTTCGACGGAAAAACGGATCTCTATACTTTTGGTATAAAGATTGGTCAGTTCGGAACACAGCTTGCCTCGTATAGCGATACGGTAAAGAACCTGGATACAGGGAAGGTATCGGCGTCGATATATCAGGCACAAAGACTTGCGAACTTAGCAAGATCCACAGACGATCTCGATACAAGTGGGTTGGAAAAGTTTAAAGAGTTAAAAAAGCTGGGCGAATACATTGCTGATTATGCTGCTAAAATCGAGAATGTTAATGTTGATGAACTATCCAAATGCATGAATGCATTGAAGGATTCCGTAAGTGCGATCGGCAACATGTCTAATATTAAAACCGATGGTGTTGGATTATTTAAGAAGGCGATGGACGAACTGAAAACAGTTAGTTTGGACGGCGTGATAACGGCGTTTGAGAACTCGGCTAGTAGGTTGCAAGGTGCCGGATTTAATTTAATCGAATCCGTTGGCAAGGGTGTGAAGAGTGGACAGTCTTCGCTGAAGGCAACTCTGACGGCCACGATCGGTGGTGCGGTGATTGCTGTACAAAGCAAGAGTTTCCCGATGGATAAGATCGGTCGTAGCTTAGCGAGTGGGCTGGGCAAAGGAATACTCGCAAACGCTAAAGAAGTGACGAAGGCAATTACAAACCTTATAACGGACACGGGCTCGCTTGCGAAATCTCAAAATACCGCGTTCAGCACCACAGGTAAAGAAATCATCAGAGAATACACAAGTGGTATTAGCAGCGTAAAAAATAAGCCAAAAGCGGCAATAAGCGATCTGAGTAAGGATTCAGTTAAGAGCGCGAGGGGATACTATGGTGAATTCAATAGTGCTGGCTCTTATTTAACAATGGGGTTTGCAAAAGGCATTGAATCTAGTACCTGGTATGCGAATATGAAATCGAGAGCTATGGCTAGAGCAGCTGCTAAAGCGGCAAAGGAAGAGCTGGATGAACACTCCCCGTCTAAGGTTGGACATGAGATTGGCGCTTTCTTTGGTATTGGGTTTGTCAATGGTATCGGTGACGGTGGAAAGAAGGCTTATGCAGAAAGTGCGAAGATGGCCGCTTCCGCGAAAAAGGGTCTCGGTAATGCAATGAACCAATTAACCACTATGTTGCTAGACGACATTGATACGCAGCCAACCATTCGTCCTGTCCTGGATCTGAGTGATATTCAGTCTAATGCGAGTGCGATAAATAGCTTGTTGAACAATAGAGCATCTATAGGGGTATCGGCCAATGTTGATTCTATCAGACGTACGATGAATCAAAATGGAATGAATCACGGCAACCAGGAAGTTGTCAGTGCAATCAATAAACTTCGAAAAGATTTAGCGAATGTGGGCAATACAACTTATCGTATTGATGGTATCACATATGATGATGGCAGTAATATTTCCGACGCAGTTAAAACGCTCACTAGAGCAGTTAAAGTAGAAAGGAGGATTTGATATGGCAAAAGTAACAAGTATTAAGTTACAGGTTCAGTCCGGAACCGATCGAACTGTCTTCGTTACGTGGGCATGGACAAAAAAGAATACAGACAGCTATAAAGTGAAGTGGTCATACCATACCGGAGACGGCGTTTGGTTTACTGGTGAAGAAACTAGCCTTAAAGTAAAGCAGGCCATATATAATGCCCCTTCTAATGCTACAAAGGTACGGGTTAAAATCCAGCCTATCGCGAAAAAGAAAAAGAATAAAAAAACAAGGATGTGGAGTGCTGATTGGGCGTCGGCGGACTATAAATTTACTAGTAACCCGCCTACAAAACCGTCAGCACCCACTGTAACAATCAAAGAGTATACTTTAAGCGCTGAACTTGATAATCTCAATGTGAATGGAAAGCAGATCGAGTTTCAAGTCGTTCAGGACGATCTTACGGTATTTGCAACAAAGATTGCAAATATCAGGACATATCATGCCACATATTCTTTCCCAATTACGTTGGGACATAAGTATAAGGTTCGCTGCCGGGCCATTCGCGGTGATGAGCGCAGTGCCTGGTCTGACTTTTCTAGCGATGTCGATACGGTGCCATCTCCGCCCACAGCGATCAATGACCTCAGAGCATTATCCAAAACATCAATCTACATTGAGTGGACGAAGGTAATTAATGCGACAAGTTATGAGATTCAGTACACTACTGATGTTACTTACTTCGACAGTTCTAAGGACGTGCAATCAACAACGGTAGAATCATCGGTTTATCATGCCGAAGTAACTGGTCTAGAAACAGGACACGAATATTTTTTCCGTGTCCGTTCTATCAATAACCAGGGTAATTCGACCTGGACGGAGATCAAATCTCTGACCATTGGTAAAGTGCCAGCCCCTCCAACAACATGGTCCTCCACGACCACTGCAAAAGTTGGTGGGGATCTGGTTCTTTACTGGGTCCATAATTCTCAGGACGGGTCGTCCGAAACATTTTGGGAAGTGGAATTAACTGTGAATGGGAATACCACTACGCATGATGACAAAAAGTCAACAGACGAAGATGAAAAAGATAAGACCAGCTCTTATTCAGTGGATACGTCAAAATACACTGAAGGTGCACAGTTAAAGTGGCGGGTTCGGACAGCTGGTGTGACAAAGGAATACGGTGATTGGTCTGTACAAAGAACAGTAGATATTTACGCACCGCCCACACTAGCGTTGACGATAACAGACGATGATGCAGCGTTGTTGGAAACTGTGACGGCTTTTCCGTTTTATGTGTCAGCGATCCCTGGACCGGATACACAGCAGGTAATCGGGTATCAAGTGACGATCATAGCGAAAAAAGGGTACAAATCCGTTGACGATTTTGGTAACGAAAAGAGAATTCGAGCTGGAGACATCGTATATCAAAAATATATTGATACTTCGGAGAATTTACTTCTTGAATTGTCTGCGAGTAATATCGATCTCCACGATGGAACCCTCTATAAAATTACCTGTGTGTCAACAATGAATTCGGGTTTGACTGCTAAGGAGACTGCTGAATTTGATGTTGAATGGACGGAGAACATGGTAGAGCCAAATGCCGAAATAGCAATCGTCAAGGACGATATCTCGGCTATCATGAGACCATATTGTGCGGTCTATCCAACTGTTTGCTACAAAGTGATTCACGATGAGTCTACAGAGACATATACTGCGACAGATGAAGTGATCTCGACAGTCGAAGGCGATTTGGTAACTGATGTTAAAACGGATACTGGCGAGGATGTATATTCAGCTGTTGTGTCCGGAGTGACCGTATATTTTTATATGGCAGAATCCGAAGAAGGGACATTGGTTGAAAATACTGTATTATCGGTATACCGAAAAGAGTACGACGGCAGATTTGTTGAGATTATAAAAGATGCTCCTAATTCAGCCAGTACGTTCATTACCGATCCGCATCCGGCCCTGGATTATGCACGATATAGAATTGTGGCGAAATCCTTGGTAACTGGAGCGATCAGTTTTTATGATCCACCTGGAGAACCTGTTGATGAAAAAGCGGTTGTGATTTCCTGGAATGAGAAATGGAATTCTTTCGAATTTTCAGATGAGGATGGAGATGAGCCTGAAGAACCCAATTGGGGGGGAGAGATGTTAAAACTCCCCTACAATATCGACGTAGCTGAGGCAAATAACATTGACGTCGCATTGATTGAGTACATTGGGCGTTCGCATCCTGTATCCTATTATGGAACCCAACTTGGTTGCACCTCTACCTGGAATGTGGATATTCCCAAAAGCGACACGGAGACACTTTACGCCTTGAGACGCCTTGCCATTTGGACAGGCGATGTCTATGTGCGCGAACCATCAGGTAGTGGTTATTGGGCGAGCATTTCCGTCTCTATGAGTCAGAAGCATTGCGAATTAACAATCCCCGTGACCTTTTCCATCACCAGAGTAGAAGGGGGGATGTAGCAATGCCGAACTGGCGAGAATCAATGCAGCAGACATTCGAGTATTATGTGGTTGATCCTGACACATGGATGGATACCCAAAAGCTTGATAATATCAAAACCTGCACGATCAACAGAGATAGCAGTGCTGAAACATTAGGTTCCGCGGCAATCGATATAACGGGAGCCATAGGGGAGTGCTACATCAGAGTTTACCTCATCACAAATCAAAATGGAATCCAGGAAAAACATCCTTTGGGCGTGTTCATGGTTCAAACTCCTTCCACAACGTTCGATGGTAAAGTGTCTACTGTATCATTAGATGCTTATACGCCGTTGATCGAGTTGAAGGAGAACCAACCGCCCATTGGATTTTTTATTCCTAAGGGACAGAACATCATGTCCCAAGCTTGCGATTTAGTGAGGGATAAGGTGCGGGCGCCTGTAGTGATTATCTCTGCAAATGATAAAACATTAGCTACAGATTTCATAGCTAACACAAGCGACACGTGGCTCACGTTTACAGCGGACCTCATCGCCAATGCAAAGCACACTCTTGGACTGGATGAAATGGGTCGTATTCTTTTCCCGCCGGAACAGGATACGGCCTCTCTCCAGCCTGTGTGGACGTATGACGATGGGAATAGTTCCATCCTATATCCGGAAATCACGGTCGACCATGATCTCTACGGAATTCCTAATGTGGTAGAAGTGATCTATTCAAACAGTAATGAGCATTTTTACGCTAGAGTTGTCAACGATGATCCGAACAGCCCTATTTCAACTGTGAATCGAGGACGAGAAATCGTCAAAAGGATAACTGATCCGGAGGTAGCTGGTAATCCAACGCAGGAGTACATCCAACAATACGCTGAAAAGTTGCTAGAGAACTCATCATCGTTGGAGTATACCGTTAGCTATACCCATGGGTACTGTCCAGTTCGTTTAGGCGATTGCGTGAGGCTGAATTACTCTAGGGCTGGAATCATCAATGTTAAAGCAAAGGTGATAAGTCAATCGATCAAATGTGAAGCGGGGTGTCCCGTTACGGAAAAAGCTGTGTTTACAGTGAAGTTATGGGGGTGAGTTCAAAATGGCTTTATCTTATGATCTAGTATCGTTGTTCGCCAAGATCACAAAAGCTCCCGAGGTGGAAAATAGAGAAGAGACGATATACGGAACGGTTGTAGAGTATGACGGAGCGAACTATGTAAAATTAGATGGTTCCGACGTACTCACCCCTATGTCTAAGACAGCGGACGTAAAGGCTGGGGAAAGAGTAATTGTTCGAATCAAGGATCACTCTGCAACGGTAACAGGTAATATTTCTTCGCCGGCAGCCAGAACCGATGACGTTATCGAATTAGGGACAAAGATATCAGAATTTGAGATTGTGATCGCGGACAAGATTGATACAAAGGACTTTACAGCTGTCAGAGGCGATATTTCTAAGCTACAGGCTGATAATGTTATTATTCATCAAGGATTAACTGTTCATGATGCAGATATTACTAATTTACAAACTGATAATGCGACAATTAAAGACAATTTATCAGCAAACACAGCTAATATTAAAAAACTAGATACTGAAAAAATATCAGCAAAGGATATCGATGGTAAATATGCTAATATCGATTTCTCGAACATTAGTAAAGCCACAATGGAATCCTTCTATGCTAATTCTGGCTTGATCCAAAATGTGGTCATCGGCGATGGAACCATCACAGGAACCTTGGTCGGCGTTACGATCAAAGGGGAACTTATTCAAGGTGGAACCGTTGTTGCTGACAAGTTGGTTATAAAGGGAACGGATGGCCTTTACTATAAGCTGAATACTGATGGTGTTAAAACTGAGGGAGAACAGACTGAATACAATAGTCTGAATGGCCAGTTGATAACTGCCAACACAATCACAGCAAGTAAAATCAACGTTGATGATTTGGTGGCATTCGATGCTACAATTGGCGGATTTAAGATTGGAAATGACGCGATCTATTCTGGCGTAAAAGCGTCTATTGATAATTCCACAAGAGGCCTTTACTTTGGCAGTGATGGACAAATCGCAATCGGGGATGGCAACAGCTATATCAAGTATTTCAAAGATTCCGAGGGCAATTATAAGCTTGATATTTCTGCCGAAACGATCACCTTTGGTTCCGGTAATAAGAGCGTAGAAGAAGTAATCAACAACATCCAAGACAAAGTCGATACATTAAAAGATGAAATTACAACTATTTTATACATTGAATCTTCTCGAGGAACGGTGTTTAAAAGAGATAGCGCATCAACTGTTCTATCCGCTGTGATTTATCATGGAGCACAACGAATTGTGGATAGCGCCACCATGAAGGCGGTCTTCGGCGTAAATGCATATTTACAATGGAAGTGGCAACGTTTGGATGACGAGTCATTTGGGATTATTTCATCTAGTGATAGCCGCTTTGGCGCCGATGGTTTTACTTTTACCTTGTCGCCTCAGGATGTGGATACAAAAATCACATTCATATGTGAGCTAATTGCTTAAAAGGAGGAAAATCAAAATGGAAGTTAAGGGATTAGGGCAAGTAACTATTGCGGATTTGACGGATGCTTATTCTGTAATTTTAACGAGTGAAGCGTATACATTCGTCGGAACAAATAACGGGGTTGGATCTGGAAATTCCTGCACCACTCAGGTTGTGGCGTTTTGTGGTACAAATCAGTGTACGTCTCTAATTGTTAATAAGGATGAGATCATTTGTCCTACTGGTATCACAGCATCCGTGACGAACAGTGGTACAGCTACACCTACAATCACCTTTACAACGAATGCTACTATTTCTGAAGCATGTGAAGCTACCATTCCGGTTACCGTTGACGGTATTACTATCAACAAGAAGTTCTCTTTTGCGGTAGCTAAGGCCGGAAACAATGGCACTTCCGTAACCGTAAGCAGCACAAGTGTTACGTACCAAGTCGGCGATAGCGGTACTACTAAACCCAGTGGTACTTGGAAAACTTCTATTCCTGAAGTTCCCTCTGGTAAATTCCTGTGGACCAAAACGGTTGTCAATTATTCTGATGGCAAGTCCACGGAGTCTTATAGTGTATCTTATAAAGCGACCGATGGAACCAACGGTGACGACGGCACTTCCGTAACCGTAAGCAGCACAAGTGTTACGTACCAAGTCGGCGATAGCGGTACTACCAAGCCTACCGGTTCTTGGAGCACTACCGTGCCTGCTGTTCCCTCCGGTAAATTCCTGTGGACCAAAACGGTTGTCAATTATTCTGATGGTAATTCCACCGAAGCTTATAGTGTGTCTTATAAAGCTAACGATGGTGTTAATGGAGAGGACGCTATCATTTTATCCATTACATCTTCTAATGGAACCGTATTCAAAAACAATTCCGGTTCTACTGTACTAACTGCGCACGTATATAAGGGCGGCGTTGAACAAGAAATTTCAGACAATGGCAAATGTGGAGATCTTGGGTACATCAAGTGGTATCGGGGAAGTAGTACCACTGCTGTGGCTACTGCGAAAACTCTGTCCGTATCTGCAAATACAGTCACTAACGCGGAAGTATTCACTTGTCAGTTAGAGTAAGAGTGGAGGTAATTCAAAATGGCAAAAGCGAAAGCTCAGATAACTCTATTTGATGTGATCGATATCGAAGCAGTATATAAGTATTATCTTTTGCAAAGCGCCACCTTGTCCAAGCCCGCTAAACCGACTACATATCCTCCAAGTGGAACTTGGACTAACGCCGAGCCAGCTTACACAGAGGGCGATACTAAAAAGCTATACACTGTAGAGTGCACGGTTTTTGGTGATGGTAGCTTTTCTTATTCGGAAGTCTCGCTTTCAAGTAGTTATGAAGCGGCCAAAACTGCATATAACAAGTCCAAAGATTTATCGGATACACTCGATGGATTGACCCAAGTAGAGTCTGGTGAGGTTAAGATACGCGGAGGCAAGGTATATATAGACGAAACCTTTACGAATAATTTAGTGGCTAATGTCGCTTTTGTTAATGCACTGGCGGCAAAACAAGCGTTTATTAACCAGCTATTGGCTAATAACATTACAATGAGTGGTACTCTTAAATCCAGCAACTATAGCCTTCCGTCGGGAGAAACGAACCCTCTCAATAACACTAAAGGTTCCATTCTCAAAATGGATGATGGTACGATGAACCTGGGCGGAGGAAATTTGAAATGGGACGGAACTAATTTTACTATTGGCGGAGGAAAACTAAACTGGAATGGACAAAAGCTTACGCTTGACGGTGATTTGAGCGGGAAAAATATTAACATTAAAGGTGATGAAACAATAACTTTTAATGGCGACAATATTCAGATTTTAAACGGGATTGAATCGGCGTTCAATAATACTGGGAAGGTTAGTACTACATCATATAATATGAAAATATATCAAAAATATATAGATGGTGATGAAAATCCAGAAGCAGCGCTAATTTTTAAAAATGGCGTAATGTGGCTGGATGGAGCAGTACGCACTTCCACTGGATGCGAAAGCATAACATGGCCGTATGAAGAATTCGAAGGTACATCTGGGCTTTCTGGCGTTTTTACCGGTGGATCTATTACGGTTACCAAAAAACTTGGATGGTGTCACGTGCATGGTGGTATGATTATTTCAAAAGCTGTTAGTAATTGGGCAACGATACTGAATAACGTTATTGTTCCGCCACCACAAGATGGTACGGCTTTATTCCTAACTATTCCATATTGGTCGACTTCTTATACAAGACCTCTTAGAATAGCTCTAATGGCTGCTGGCGGCCTTAGAATTCGATATGGTGGCGCTGGAGAATATCGATTTTCGTTTACATACTCGATTGCTGATAGCTAAAATAGAAAACCGTAAGGAGGATTAAAATGGATTTCAATAGCTTAGTTGAATATTTTGTACTTGTTGTAATGGTCGCATGTCTGGTTGTAGGTTATATTATCAAACATGCGACTTTCCTTAAATGGATTCCGAATGATGATATTCCTGTTATTCTAGCCTTTGTAGGAGCAATCATGAATGCTGTGGTCGGAGGAATTTCTGTCGAAAGCATCGTTTATGGCGCTCTTATGGGGTTGGCGTCGACAGGGATGCATCAGGCATTTAGTAGGTTTGTGGAAGGTAAGACAGAAGAGAAATAAGGGTGGCCGGATGAACGAAGCAGAATTCTTAGGGTATCTGGTTCTTGCTATCATCACGCTTGGGGGATTTGTTGCCGTCATTGTTAAGTTCGTTCAGCCAATCAACGATCTGCGCATTGTTATTCAGAAGCTTAACGATTGCATCGAAGCACTTCGTAATGATAACGATGCTCAAAATCGAAGAATAGAAAAACACGGCGAACAGATTGATGATCTGAACAACCGTGTTGGAAAAATGGAGACGAAGATGGAGCATATCCACAAAAGTGGGTAAGGACTAATTTTAAAAGGGGTTGCACAAAACGTACAGCCCCTTTTATTTTTTATCCGAAGTGTAGGAGTGCGAGTGTAGGAATAATGTAGGGATAATATAGGAACGACACGCTTCGACTTACTTTTACGCACTACGAACTACTTTGAAAAAGATTGGTATATCAATGTTTTTAGAATATATTACTTCTTCAGCGCTTCTTCGACCGATTCGGCCACGGAAACGTGAAACGTTGATATATCAACACTTTAGCAGTCAAAATGTAGGAATAAGCGAGGAGTAAATCGCGTTTAATTGCGTTTTATGGCACCTTTTCCAGTTCCTCAATAAGCCACCCAACTTCTCTTTGAGTATAGACTTTTTCGGTTATATCGTTTATAGCGTGACCTACCATATACTTAATTGCATATTCATCAACCTTATATTTTTTAGCCATTGTTACAAAGTGCTTTCGGCCATCGTGAGGTCTGTGTTGTGGATTGAGGTTTAGTCGATCACGTATTTTGTTAAAGCGTTGTTGATATTTATCATAGGTCAGTTTCAGACTACTTCTATGCGTATGGGTATCAGTACAATTAAAAAGATATTCGCTACCGAGGGAAAGCGCTTCTTCATATCGTTGTTTCACTAAGGGACGTATCCTATGGTGAATTGGAACAATCCGGTTACACCCTGCATCCGTCTTCATACCGCCCTTGAAAGTCCAGTTATCGAAGTCTACATCTTTTATCTCTAATAAACCAAGTTCTTGTGGTCTCCACCCAGAATAACACTGTATTAGTAAGACGTCCACGTATTGTACAGAATTGATATTTTCCCACAGAGTTTGTATTTCTTCGTTCGAGAACGGAATGTGGCCTCTTTTAGCTTCCGTAGTTTCCTTTATGATATCTCCAGATAGCGTAAATGTTCTGGCATAGTTTTTATCTACGATTTCATATTCTAAAGCGTAGTCTAGCATTAGATTGAATAGCGATTTTATTCTAGATTTGAGATTGGGGGTAGGACGGCGTTCCTTATCATTTGTAATAACAACGCCTTCTTCCATGCAGCCTTTTATGTGTCGAGCACGTATATCAACTACTCTCATATCGTAGACCGAAGTGCAATACGCCCAAGCAGAACTGATGGTTCGAACACTAGATGTGGATTGGAGTGTTTTGAAATATTCGGTTGACCAGCGTTCGTATAATTCTTTCGCAGTTATAGCGGGGGATAGGTCGTATGGATTTTTGTTGTAGGCGACTAAGGCCGCATAAGCATCGTTGTAAGTCGGAAAATAGGCGTCTGGTTTAAGTGGTCTGCAAATAGGTCGACCAGTGGATGTTTTACCAACTGTGACCATCGCGCGAAATGGATTGCGAAGATTCCGATTTTTTACTTCACTTATTTGACCGAAGCCATTTGGTAGGCGTCTCCGTCTATTCGTTTTATTTCTTGGTCTCCGGCGCTTTATATTAGGTTGTATGGGGTAACCACAGTGGGGGCAGGATAGCGCCTTATCACTAACTTGTAACTCGCATTCGGGGCATTTTATCAACATATACATGTCTCCTCTCTTGTTGATTTAGTATTGGTAATCATATATGGTGATGTAGGAATTGTCAACTCCTACACTTTATTTTTAGAGAGGATGAAGAGATCAAAATGAGCAGTGTTAGAAAGATTTGCCCATGCTGTGGAGGTACGTTGAAGTGTTATGATAGAGTGCGAAGAATTGTACGAAGAAAAAATGGTTTGAAAAAATGGGTCAGGATTCGCAGGCTTATTTGTAACGAATGTTGCTCTATTCATCGTGAACTTCCCGCATATCTAGCACCATACAGACACTATGATATTCGCATTATTGAAGGATTCTTGTCTGGCATGCTATCGTCATTTGATTTAGATTATGAAGACTATCCATGCGATTCAACAATTGCGAACTGGAAGAAAGCACGGGAGAAACAACGCCTATAACCTGGAATACCACTGACTTTTATTCAACATTTTTGCAACTTTACTCTAGAATGTCCTCCAGAAAGGAGGCCTGTTCTATGAATGAATACGTGGGCGGATCAGTTCCGGTTGCAGTAGTAGCCAAGGTGTATCACAAGGATGCGTCTTGGGTTAGAGCTGGACTGATCGCTGGGTGGCTACCGATTGGACGAGCTACTCGAAACAACCAGCCTGTGACAAGTATCGACCAGATGAACAGTAAGTACGGAAGAATTAACTATTATATTTCCCCGAAGCTTCTCTACGAAGAGACTGGGTATCTGTGGAAGGGGGAAAGAGAATGAGTACAGATATTCGACCGGAAGTATCACGAAAGAACAGATATTGGATTGAGAGACATAGATACTACGAATTGAAGCATTTTTGTTTGCAGTATCGGACGTGGAAGAAAAACTACGCAGTGTTGTGTAACGTGAGTTTGCCTTCTGCGCAGTTAGAAAAAATGCCAATGACCAATGCAGTGACTGATCTGACAGCAAAATGTGCAATTGAGAAGGCGACATATTTTGAGCGGATCAGCTTGATTGAGCGAGTGGCTATGGAAACAGACAAGTATTTGTACTGGTATATTTTGAAAGCAGTAACAGAAGGATTGTCGTACACTTATTTGAAGACAAAGCTTGGACTGCCGTGCGGCAAGGATCTGTACTATGATCGATATCGTAGGTTCTTTTGGCTGTTGAGTAAGACACGAGATTAAAACCTCCACGCGAAGAAAACATATTGTTTTATGGAATAAATTTACGGAGGTTTTATTTATGAATTTCTTTAAGGACTATAAGAAGGCACTTAAGACTAATGTCGATCTTTATAAGAAGCACTGGTTTGCGATGCTTTGCATTAATGTGGTTGGTGCGGCAGTAACGATCGGTCTTAGTGTGCCTAAAGAAGTACGAAAGGATATTGTAGAGGACATCAAGGATAAATTTAAGAGACGAGACAAAGAGGAGTCCTAACAAGGGCTCTTTCTTTTCGCGATGCAAACATGTCGTTTTATGAGAAACATATTTAAGGAGGAACTCAACATGAAGCATAAGCACATTGAAGCTAGTCGTGAAGTACGGCTTTGGATTGGTCAGATCATTGTTCCGGCGATTACGCTCGCAGCAACGACTATGGCCATTCCCGAAGTTAGAGAAGCGGTAGCTGCAAAAGCAAACAAAATGAAGAGAAACATCGAAAATAAGTTTAAGAAAGATTGAGCCATTGGCTCTTTCTTTTTTTTCTAGATTAGCGTGATTTATATTTTCCGTACTCAGGTGACGGAAATTAATGCTATGTTAGTAGTGCTGAAAATTTCCGGAAGGGATTTTTGGAAAAATGTTTTGGAAGAGAGGATGTACGTATGACATATTTACTCTTTACGGCTGGTGTAGTGTTTGGAAGCATTATTTCTCAAATTATTTACAGATATAAAACTGCATATGGCCAATTTAGTCTCACTCCAATCGATGAATCTTATGAATACTTTAGCGTTAACGTGACCATTCGAGGCGAGCAAAACCTGTTAAAAAAAGACAAAATTATTCTTTATAAACTGAAAACGCAGGAATAACACGCTATATTATGGAACGCTTGATAAAGGAGGATTTAATTATGAGCGTGAAATCTATGTTGGTGGACGAATTTGAAAAAGGAATGAAGGAAGTATCAAAAATACCGATTGGCAGCGAGGAATATGCGGAAGCGATGGCCACCCTTATGAAATTATGTGACCGAATCAACGAGATCGATAAGCAAGAAGGTGAATATTATCTGAATGAAGTCGGCCAGATGAATGAGCGGCTTTATAAGGAGCAACAGCTCACCATTGAAAAGCGAACTCGGACGATGGAAGTTGCATGTAAGGTAGGGTTAGCTGTCATGCAGTTATTGGCTGCCGGATTGACGTTTGTGATGTCTACGAACTTCGAACGTAACAATACGTTTACTACAGAAGGAGGAAAGATCTCAGTAAGAGAACTTCTGAAATTTAAGTAAGTTCCAAAGGACAAGAGGCCGTGGAAACACGGTCTTTTGTTTTTTTTCGATGAGGACCAACATGAGATACCATTACGAAAAACCGACTATATATAGGTCTGCGTATGGAAAGACCTATATTTGCAATCATCCTGTTTATAGCCGCTGTACGCTATATCAAATTAATGATAGGGGGCTTGCTGTTATCCAGCAACGATACGATCCGAGTAACAAAATGACTTGGTGGATGGAGATAGACCCGTGGTTAACTGACACATTATATTTACATCCCAAATTTCAAGCATATTTTGATGAACGAGCAGGTAATTGTGAAGATGGGTTATATCCTACAGTCACAGTAAGACAAATCATGTGGGCGCTAAAAATAAAGCCCATACCAAGAAAACGATGGGAGACGTGCTTCGATAGGAGAGAGATTTAATACGCGATAATATCACCTTCTTTAATGAGGAGGATGATATAATGTTTACGTTTAAGAAGAAAACTTACGATGATATGATTAGAAAAGAGGTCGACGAGATCGTTGACTCCCAGAGAAATACGATCGAAAGTTTTAAAGTAAATATTGAAACATTGAAGTTATTATTAAAAGAAGAGTCTTAACAAAGGCTCTTACTTTTTATATACGTTTTCCTCAAAATATGCTATACTATTTAGCGAGTGTTACAGTAATGCGGAGGTGATCGCGATGAAAGTAATATCTCTTAAGTGCCCAGAGTGTAACGCGAGTCTGTCTATCGAAGAAGGTCGTACGCAGTGTTTTTGTCAGTATTGCGGTACAAAGATATTGTTAGATGACGGGAGTACGACTTATACATATCGTAAAATAGATGAGGCTAGATTAAAAGAAGCTGAGGTTCGTTTGAGAGAATTGGAGATCGAACAAGAAGAGAAACGAGCTAACCGAAAAAAGTCTAAATTAAAGATAGCGTCGACTATATTTTTAGGAATAATGTTGTTGTTTTCGTACATGATTAGATCGGGATTTATTGCGTCTATATGTTTAGCTGCTATAGTTTATATGTGGCATGATTTAATATAAATATTTGCCCCACAATATAAACCTATTGATAACCAATCAGAAAGAGTCTGCACTGACTCTTTCTTTTTTTTCGCGACATAAACACCTTCCTTTATGAAACGAAAGGAGGTATTAAGATGATATTATTGACTTTATTAGCAACGATAATCATCGCTGTGATTATTGCAGTAGCACTTCCCCTGATTGTAGGAGGAAGCATTGTAGCTGTGGTATTTGGCGACGCAATTGTTGCGATTGTGGTCATTGTAATCGTCGTAAAACTTATTAACAGTTTCAGAAAATGAGGAGGATATATAATGTCTTTGATTATCGCGGTACTGGTAGGAGTCGTCGTTTATCTCGCATTAGAAAAGAAGAACGACTGACAAATACCGTAACAAGAGGATTGAGAAATCAGTCCTCTTCATTTTCGCGATGTAAACATCCTCCTTTATGAGATATTTTAAGGAGGAAAACAACATGAAGCTGTATGTACGGAGAGTGGTAGACTATATCCGCATGATCGGATTGATCGTGATTGGAAACCGTTCCACCGCAATCGAGCTGTACGGGTTGGATGGAGTTATTTCTGAGTAATTTAGTAATTTCAAAGAGAGGAGTCTAATTGGACTCTTCTCTTTTTTATTGGCGCTTTAGCATGAAAAAACCCCCAGTTCTACTGGGGGTGGGAAAAATACTTCAGTACAAGTAGAAGAAAATAACCTCCTGGTGTAAGATGGTAAAGGTTTGGCGACCGCATTACCAAGAGACGAAAAGGAGGTTATAAACATGGGAAAAAATGAATTGAGACATGGAGCGCACACGACATGGAGGTGCCAGTATCATCTGGTATTTGCACCGAAATTTCGACGTAAAGCAATCTATGGAGAATTGCGGGCAGATATTGGGAAGATTCTGAGAAAATTGTGTGAAGAAAAGAAAGTCGAAATTATTGAAGCAGAAGCTTGCATTGACCATGTGCATATGTTGGTGAGTATGCCTCCTCATTTGAGTGTATCACAGTTTATGGGGTTTCTCAAGGGAAAAAGCACGCTGATGATTTTCGATCGCCACGCAAACCTGAAATACAAGTATGGCAGCCGACATTTCTGGTGCCGTGGTTATTATGTGGATACGGTAGGGAAGAACAAAAAGGTGATCGAAGAATATATCCGCAATCAGTTGAGTGAAGACGAAATGATGGATCAGATCACGATGAAAGAATACATTGACCCGTTTACGGGTAGCAAGAATAAGAAGGCATAAAAACAGGCCGCTTTAGCGGCGGCCTGTAATGGTAATGCGGTGTCAAACTTTTCAATGCCCCTTTAGGGGTTTTGCCTGTAATGACCCTTCTAGGGTCTGTGCAAACCACTAGTTTACTAGTGGTTTTGATTTTGGAGGTTTTGTATGAATCTAAAAGCATTTTTGAAGCGAAATGGATCTACATTATTAACTTGTGTGGCCAGCGTCGGCATGATTGCAACATGCGTATTAGTGGCTAAAGAAACGCCCAAAGCGGTTATTTTATTGGAAGATGCAGAAAACGAGAAAGAAGAACCGCTTACTAAGAAAGAAACCCTTATTCTAGCAACTCCTGTTTATATCCCCGCAATTGCGATGGGAGCTGTCACATTAGCATGTATGTTCGGTTCGAACGTTCTCGGCAGACGGCAACAAACTGCGCTTGCAAGTGCTTGCATTTTGATGAGTGAAAACTATCAGAGGTACAAGTCTAAGGTTAAAGAAATGTATGGAGAAGATGCTCATAGAAAGATTCTGGATGAGCTTGCCGTCGAAAAAAGTAAAGATGTCTGTGTTTCAACGCCTGGTATGATTGCTTGCAGCAGCTTAGATTTCGGAGATCATAATCCGAAGGATGTTCGCTTATTTTACGACGCTTTTTCTAACCGATATTTCGAAAGTACTGTTGAGAAGGTACTTCAGGCGGAATATCACCTGAATCGTAACTTCATGTTTGGCGGGGTTATTTCCTTAAACGAGTTCTACGATTTTCTAGGGATTAAGAGATCCACGCTGGGTGACGCTGTGGGGTGGAGTTCGGTAAATGGTGATATTTATTGGATCGACTTCAATCACCACAAAGTAACATTAGACGATGGTTTGGAATGCTATGTCATCGATATGGTATTCGAGCCGGATGAAGACTATCTTGAAGATCTGTGAATCCGCGTAAGTTACAGATTCTATTATGAGGAGGTACTAGATATGAAAAAAATCGATGTGGCTAACGTATTATCTCTAGTATCAACTGTTCTAGCAGCAGTTGGCATGATGATGACGAGTAAAGTTGATAAGTTGAACAGAGATAAAATGAAAGCAGAAATCATGGATGAGATCAAAAAAGACCTCAAATAAGGGAGACCCATTCGGGTTTCTCTTATTTTTTTATTTAAGGAGATGATTGATGTGAAATTGAATATGAAATGTTTCAAGACTATCAGCAATAAGGTTAGTAGACATAGCCCAGAAATTCTCACAGGGCTTGGTATTGCGGGCATGTTGACAGCTACAGTCCTTGCTGTGAAGGCTACGCCGAAAGCACTCAAACTCATTGAGGAAGAAAAAAATATGCGCGCTGAAAGTGAGGAGGGGGGAGTAGAGACGTCCCTCAAGCCGATCGAGATTATCAAAGTCGCATGGAAACCTTATATTCCGGTGGGCATCACCATTCTTGCGTCGTCAGCCTGTTTAATCGGCGCACGTTCCGTCGATCTTCGCCGGAGTGCAGCATTGACTGCTGCGTATAAACTCTCCGAAGCAGCCTTGTCTGATTATCGAGAGAAAGTGATCGAAACGGTTGGTGATGAAAAAGAGGCAATTATTCGAGAGAAGGTAGCGGAGAAACATCTGAAAAGCAAACCGTTGGATAAAAAACAAATCATTACGACCGAGAGAGGGAATACTCTGTGTTTTGATGTTATTTCAGGACGATATTTTAAATCAGATATCGAGAGTATCAAAAAAGCACAGAATGAACTTAATAGGCGAATGCTGAATGATATGTACTTGAGCCTTAATGACTTTTACGATGAGATTGGACTAGCACATATCGGAATTGGCGACAGCTTAGGGTGGAGTGTTGATGATGGCTTACTGGATTTATATTTCAGCTCGCAACTTGCAGAAGATGGCACGCCATGTGTTGTAGTAGAGTATCATACTCCGCCTAAATATGATTATTAAAAGACGCGAAAATATCACATTCTCTTATGGAGAACTATCCGTTTCATTACTTATATTTGGAGGTATTTATTATGAACGAACAGGAAAAGAACATCGGGATGGTCGAAGAAAATAATGACTGTATCGAAATCGAAGTGGAAAAGGAATCTAAGCTCAAGGGCATGATTTCCAAAGCGAAAATTGCTATCAAGAAGCACGGTAAGGCAGTTGCCACTGTGGCAGCAGTCGGGGCCGCAGCCTTGATCGGTTGCGCGTTTGGAAAGTCCAGGGAAGAATCCATTATTCCTATCGATGTCGATGATGAGCGTTATCAGAAATCGACTGAAACTGAAGAATTTCATATCGAAAATGAATACGGCAATGAAGAATAAGACGAAGTTCTAACGGGAGGCACCTGTAACAGGGTGCTTTCCTTTTTCTTTTATTTTTAAGGAGGATGCAGAATGGAGTATAAGCCAAACTCGCATAAATCAAAAACAGAGCGAAAAAAGCTAGAAAAAGTGGTTGACGGAGAAGTGAAAAAAAGAAAGCGCAGCGAAGTGAGCAAATTTAGAGACGCTATTATCGCTGAGGATGCCGCGAATGTAAAGATGCATCTTCTTGTGGATGTTCTGATACCCGCTGTAAAAAAGGTCATTTCTGACGTGGTTCGAGATGGCATTGATATGCTGCTGTATGGAGAAGGCGGCGGTAAGAGAGATCGGTTTGGAACGGCAGATAAGATTTCTTTCAGAGACTATTCGAGCCGGACGCGGAGAGATGATGGCTATCACAATAGGGGTTATGGAAGATATAGCTATGACGATATCATCATTGAAACGAGGGGCGAAGCTGAAGAAGTATTGACTCGGATGGACGAGTTAATCGATGCTTACGGGTTCGTAACAGTCGCCGATTTATACGACCTTGTGGGAGTGACCGGCAATTATACAGATAATAAGTATGGATGGACAAGTATTCGTAACGCGGAATCCGTACGAGCACGAGGCGGAGGCTATATTTTGAAACTTCCTCGTGCAATTCCGATTGATTGAGGAGGAGTATATGTGAGCTGTATCATGCTGTTAGTAGGAGAGTCCGGATGTGGTAAATCTACGATTGCAAAGAAACTGTGTGAGGAGCATGGTTTGAAGCAAGTGGAGTCGTATACGACGAGACCGCCTAGATATCCTGGCGAAAAAGGTCATATTTTTGTTTCAGAAGAAGTATTTGATAAGTTGGATGGTATTGTCGGATTTACCCGATTTGATAGACACTTCTATTGTGCAACGGAAACACAGGTTGAAGACTGCGATATTTATGTGATTGATCCGGCCGGAGTTGATTATTTCATGGAAAAATATCACGGCAAGAAAAAAGTTTGTGTTGTGAAGATCGAGGTAGATTTGAAACATCGAATGTATCGAATGATGGATCGTGGGGATGCTTGGGAAGATATTACTAGGCGTCTTAAAAACGATGAAGCAGCTTTTGCTAGTGTAAAGGCGGACGTTGTAATTGAAAATTATAATCTCAATCAGTGTGTAGATGCACTGTGGAACGTATTTGAAAAGGAGAATAACAGATGAAAATTAACATGAATGGGATTACTAGAGTTTTTCATAAGGCAGCATTTAAGGCCAAGAAGCATAGTCCGGAAATGCTCCTCGGCGCAGGAGTGATCGGCGTAGTCGCAAGCACGATCATGGCTTGCAAAGCTACCACAAAGCTGGAATCTGTGTTGGAAGAGTCGAAGGAAAACCTGGAGAAGATCCATAATTACGTGGAGGAGAAGGGCTATTCTGAGAAATATACAGAAGAAGATTCCAGGAAAGACCTTACGATTACATATACTCAGGCAGGTGTGAAACTGGTAAAGCTGTATGCACCAGCGGTTGCCTTGAGCGTGCTGTCCATCACGGCTATTATTAAGGGACATACCATTCTGCGTAAGCGGAATATCGCTTTGGCAGCAGCTTATACTGCGATTGATAAATCGTTCAAGGGCTACCGTAGTCGTGTCATTGACCGCTTCGGTAAAGAGTTGGATCGTGAGCTGAAATACAATCTTCGAGTAAAGGAAGTCGAAGAAAAGACCATTGACAAAAACGGTAATGAAGTAACAGAAAAGAAAGTGGTTGAAGTTGTTAACCCTAGTGATATTGGTGACTATGCTAAGATTTTCACGGAAGGATGCATGGGCTGGGAAGACGATCCGGAGTTGACTATGATGTTTCTGAAACAGCAGCAGTGTTATGCCAATGATAAACTTAGAGATCAGGGTTACTTATTCTTGAATCAGGTGTATGACATGCTCGGCATTCCTCGGACAAAAGCTGGGCAGATTGTAGGCTGGATTTACAACAAAGAGGGTAATGATGTAGGCGATAACTATGTAGATTTCGGCATCTATAACGTAGCAATTGAGGCAAATCGAGACTTCGTGAATGGCTATGGTAACTCTCTGTTACTGGATTTCAACGTTGATGGAGATATTCTTGACCTTTTTTAACAGGCGGGCTTGATAGCCCGAGTGTGCACCGATATGGATTATTGTTCGACTATCCATATTTATTTAACGGTTAGAAAAGGAGTTGACATTATGACTGGTAGAGAACTGATTATTTATATTTTGGAGAACCATCTTGAAGATGAGGTTATTTTCGAAAATGGGAAAATGAAAGGGTTCCTTACAGATGCTGAGATGGCAGCAAGGATGAATATCGGTATAGCGACCATTAAGGTATATATCGAACGTGGGTGGCTGAAGGCCGTACAAATCGGCGACTGTTATTATATTCCTGAAAACGCAAAACTAATGAAAAAGTAAAGGAGTCTCGATCATGAAAAAATGGACAACATTAGTGGCTTTCGCAATGGGCGCTGCTGCTGGCGCTGCGGTTACTTGGCGATTTGTAAAAGAAAAGTATGAGCAAATTGCTCGTGAAGAAATTGCTTCTGTGAAGGAAACATTTTCGCAGCGGAAGATTAAAAAAGAAGCAAACAATGCCTCTGTGCCTCAACCCGAAACCAAAAACGACCAAGAAAACAACAATGAATCTTATGAAGATATTTTAACCGACAATGGTTATGTGGATGACCGCACGAAAAGCTATACGAATTACACCTTGAATAAGTATCGAAAGGAAAAGGAGGAAAACCAAGTGGTACCTGGCGATAGACCTTATGTTATTTCCCCAGAGGAATTTGACGAGTTAGCGGATTACAACACGATCAGTTTGACTTATTACGCCGACGGCGTTTTAACTGATGATATGGACGAGCCGATTGATCCTGCGGATATCGAGGACCTCGTATGTGAGGATTTCGCAAATCATTTTGGAGAATATGAAGCGGATTCTGTATTTGTTCGCAATGATGCTATGCGAACTGATTATGAAATTCTTCGGGATGTGCGAAGATATAGTGATGTTACATGACGACGCTCCAGGAAGAATATTTTGAATGGCTGTATAATTTAGTATGTGGAGAACGGTATGCTAGTGAAATTTCTTATAGAAAGCTCCTAGCATATCTCCACCATACAGAGTTTACGTGGCTTTTTCCAAACGATCAAAACCGGGCAGAAGACGGCATTAATCTGAGATATAGATTTACTGAGGAATTGCCCGGGTCATGCAGCGTATTGGAAATGATGATCGGACTAGCCATTCGATGTGAAGAGTGGATCATGGATAATCCCAATTATGGCAATCGCACGAGACAATGGTTTTGGTCCATGATTTCGAGCTTGGGATTAGGAAGTATGCATGACGAGCGCTTTGATGAAGCGTATGTAAAGCAAATTGTTATTCGTTTTCTAAATAGAGAATATCAGCCAGACGGCCGAGGCGGATTATTTACGATTAGAAACTGCGAATATGATTTGCGTGATGTAGAAATATGGTATCAGTTATGCTGGTATCTGGACGATATTGCTCAATAATTTAAAAAGGGGGGAGGTGAATGTAATGATCGACTTTGTTAAAGTTTCAACTCGTAGTGCAAAGAAAGACGTGGTTGAGATTTATCCTAAATTTATGATTAAGAAAAGCTCTGACTTAATGATTAGAGGTGGAGACTTTTACGCAATTTGGGATGAGGAACGAGGTTTGTGGTCTACAGATGAACAGGACGCTATCCGTTTGATTGACAAAGAAGTTTGTGAGTTTGCCGAAGAGAATAAGGATAAAATCGACGGCACAATCCGAATCTTATATATGTGGGATGCCGACACGGGTATGATTGATAAGTGGCATAAATATTGTCAGAAGCAAATGCGAGACTCTTTTCATATGCTGGACGAGACGTTGATATTTTCAAACACTCCAACAGGTAAAAATGATTACGCCAGCAAGCGACTGCCCTATCCGTTAGAAAAAGGGGAGTGTCACGCTTACGATCGCCTGATGTCAACTTTATATTCGCCGGAGGAAAGACATAAAATCGAATGGGGTATTGGTTCAGTGGTATCGGGAGATTCTAAGAGTTTACAAAAATTCATGGTACTCTATGGTGCCGCTGGTACTGGTAAATCGACAGTCCTAAATATCATCCAGCAACTATTTGAGGGTTACTATTCGGTCTTTGACGCAAAAGCGTTAGGATCGTCTAGTAACTCTTTTGCGTTGGAGGCATTCAAGACAAACCCCCTAGTTGCGATTCAGCATGATGGCGACTTATCCAGAATCGAAGATAATACTCGATTGAATAGCTTAGTATCCCATGAATTGATGACTGTCAATGAAAAGTTTAAAAGTACATATTCGAATCGATTCAAGGCGTTCTTATTTATGGGGACGAACAAACCTGTGAAGATTACCGACGGCAAATCTGGTTTGATTCGAAGATTGATTGATGTCTCGCCATCCGGCAATAAACTCCCCCAGAAAGAATACATGACAACGGTAAAGCAAATTAGTTTTGAGCTTGGAGCGATCGCCTATCACTGTAGAGAAGTATACTTGGAAAACCCTAATGCCTATGACAGCTATATTCCGACAACGATGATGAGTGCATCGAATGACTTTTACAACTTCATTATCGACGCCTATCATGTATTCAAAAAGGAAGATGGAACGACTTTAAAGGCAGCCTGGGAAATGTACAAAACATATTGCGATGAAGCAAAAGTCCCATATCCTTATTCTCAGCGTAACTTCAAAGAAGAACTCAAAAACTATTTTCGAGAGTTTAATGAGCGATTTAATCTGGAGGATGGGAGCAGAGTTAGAAGTTATTACTCTGGATTTAGAACTGACAAATTTGAAAGCGAAAAAAATCCCGAGGGGAAAAACGCGGAAAACAAAAGCAATTTTATCGAATTTAAGGAGCAAGAATCCGTATTCGATAAAGAGTGTGCTCAGTGGCCTGCCCAGTATGCCAGTTCGAATGAGACACCATTAAAAAAATGGGATGAGGTAACAACAACGTTGGCTCAGATAGACACCTCTAGACTTCACTATGCGAGACCGCCTGCTGAACATTCCAATCATATTTACATAGACTTCGATTTGAAAGATGAGAAAGGAGCGAAATCATTTGAACTTAATCAAGCTGCTGCTTCTGCTTGGCCTGCTACCTATGCTGAGCTTAGTAAAAGCGGCAATGGTATCCATTTGCATTATATTTACAACGGTGATATTTCTCGTCTTAGCTGTGTTTACGATGACAATATTGAAGTGAAGGTGTTCAGTGGAAAATCTTCATTAAGGCGCAAATTAACAAAGTGCAACGACTTGCCTATCGCTACCATTAGCTCAGGGCTACCGTTGAAAGGAGAAAATAAAGTGTTAAATTTTGAAGGGGTAAAGAGCGAAAGATCCTTACGTACATTGATTAAACGTAATCTTTGTAAAGAGATCCACCCCAATACAAAACCAAGTATCGACTTTATTTATAAAATCTTAGAGGACGCATATAATTCGGATTTAAAATACGATGTGTCTGATATGAAAAATGCTGTGATCGCTTTTGCCGCAACCAGTAGCAATCAAGCAGATTACTGTTTGAAACAAGTGGGAAAAATGAAGTTCAAGGCGGACGAAGTATCGAGCAATGTCGAGGCTGATGGAAAAATTGTTTTTTATGACGTTGAAGTTTTTCCCAATTTATTTCTAGTCAATTGGAAGGTCGAAGGGGACGGAAAACCGGTGGTCCGCATGATAAATCCAAGTCCTTCGGAAATCGAGGAGCTAATGAGATTTCGTCTCGTGGGGTATAACTGCCGTAGGTATGATAACCATATTCTCTATGGTAGATTGATCGGCTATAGCAATGAACAACTCTATAACCTGTCTCGAAAGATTATCAATGGTGACAGAAATGCTTTCTTTGGAGAGGCTTACAATATTTCGTATACGGATGTCTATGATTTTTCCAGCAAAAAGCAATCTCTAAAAAAGTTTGAGATCGAGTTGGGGATTCATCATCAGGAGCTAGGATTGCCTTGGGATCAACCTGTGCCAGAGGAGTTATGGACAAAGGTGGCCGAATATTGCGATAACGACGTCATTGCGACAGAAGCTGTGTTCCATGCGAGAAAAGCGGACTTTACAGCTAGAAAAATTCTGGCCGATGTGGCCGGAATGACTGTAAATGATACTACGAATTCACTCACTACTAGAATTATCTTTGGGAAGAATCGTCATCCCCAAGACCAATTCAATTATCGCTTTATGGGGATCGAAGAGCTTCCGTTCACTATGGGCAATGAGGAATATACCCTATTCGATGCGGAAGGGAAACCAGAGTTTCCTGGATATAAATATGAAGCGGGGAAATCTACTTATCGCGGCGAAGAAGTAGGTGAAGGTGGATATGTGTATGCTGAACCTGGAATGTATGGTAATGTCGCATTACTTGATATCGCTTCTATGCATCCGAGCAGCATTGTGGCGGAAGAACTGTTTGGACCAGAATACACTCAGAGATTTAATGATATTCTCCAAGCACGGATCGCGATTAAACACAAAGAATTTGATAAAGCAAAGCAGATGCTTGGGGGAGCGTTAGCTAAGTATTTAGCAGATGAAGAGGCTGCGGCAGACTTAGCACAGGCTCTGAAGATTGCTATCAATTCCGTCTATGGATTGACCTCAGCAGGATTCGATAACCCCTTCAGGGATATTCGCAACAAAGATAATATCGTAGCTAAACGAGGTGCTTTGTTTATGGTAAACCTCAAACACGAGGTTCAAAAACGAGGCTTTACAGTCGCTCATATCAAAACAGACTCCATTAAGATCCCGGATGCCTCTTTGGATATTATTGATTTTGTAGTTCAGTATGGTAAAAAATACGGCTACAATTTCGAGCACGAGGCTACATATGACAGGATGTGTCTCGTTAATAACGCTGTCTATATTGCTAAGTACGCAACTATTAACCAGTGCTATAAGCTGTATGGGAACGAATATGTAGAAAGCGAAAAAGACATGCTGAAAGATTGCAGAAAGCATGGCGGTGAGTGGACAGCTACTGGTGCGCAGTTCCAGGTTCCATATGTATTCAAAAAGCTTTTCAGTAAAGAACCTATCGAATTTGACGATATGTGTGAAACAAAGGCGGTTACGACAGCTTTATATTTGGACATGAATGAGAGGCTTCCGGATGTATCAAAAGAGGAAGATGAACGTGAGAAGCTCATGAAGAAGTTGCTTAAACTCGATCCGCTTGATATTTCTAGAAAAGAACTCGAAGCGCGTATCAAACGGTTGCAACCGACGATTGACGCAGGACATGATTATCACTTTATCGGTAAAGTCGGACTATTCTGCCCCATCAAACCTGGCTGTAATGGTGGATTACTCGTTCGAGAAAAGGATGGGAAGTATTCGGCAGCTACTGGTTCAAAGGACTTCCGGTGGCTGGAAGCAGAGATCGTAAAAACCTCAGAGAAAGAAAAAGATATTGATCGAGGTTATTACGACAAGCTAGTAAACGATGCTGCCGAATCCATTGCTGAATACGGGGATTTAGAATGGTTCGTTTCGGATGATCCTTACATTTCTCCATGGCAGGCATCAGAACCTCCTTGGGATAGTGCGACCCCTTTTGATGTTCGCTAAATTAACATTCACTCTTATGAGGAGTGATATTTTATGAAACTAAAAGACAGTATCAAATTTGGATTCGGTTTATATTTTGGATGGGCTATTGCACGCGGTATCGATAGAGGGCTTGGTAAGATTATCTTAAAGAGTACTGTGTTCAATAAATACAGGGAGTCTATTCTAGAAAGCGAAACAAATAGTGAGCAGAATACTGCAAAAAGAGTTGTCGGATTTGGTCCTCGCTAATGGGATAAGGCGTCTAGGAAACTAGGCGTCTTATTTCTTTTATGAACGCGAATCAAACATGTGCTTTTATGAAACCAAAAGGAGGTTATATTATGGTTAAGGAAAAAGTGAGAATTATTAAAGAAAGTCCGCTCATTGTTCTCCATTGGAGAAATCATGAGGAAGGCGAAAAGAAGCTTGAGGTTTACAAAGAAGACCTTTTGAGTGCAGAAATCGGAGATACGTTCTGCGTCCCGGATAAACATCGTTGTTGGAGAGGGGTTATTGATGACGAACTGACAGTGATTCATCGGGGGGTAGGCAGTATCGGGTGTGTACTCAAACGGTACAGAACCAGCGACGAGGCCGACCCTGATTATCTGGAGGACGAAGTGGAGTACATTCATTTTGAATTCCATTAATGAACAACGTGGTTATCAAAGAGCTTGTGTCGTATGATGCAGGCTCTTTATTTTTCAAATCTATTTAAAAGGAGATAAAAAATATGAACGTAACTTTTGCACCGAGAAATATTTTGCAGATTGACGACGCCAGAATTATTTATCGTAATTTCTCAGGAGCACCGTCCAAGTACAATCGGGAAGGTGACCGCAACTTCGCAGTTATCATCAACGACCAGGTAACGGCTGATACGCTTATCGAAGAGGGCTGGAATGTAAAGATTAAACCGCCGCGTGATGAGGATGACGCACCGTTTATGTACTTACCAGTCAAGGTCAAATTCAACGATCGTGGTCCTCATTGTTATCTGGTAACAAACAACCGAATGAATCGTTTGAGCGAGGAGAGTATTGGCTTTTTGGATGATATCGACATTATCTCTGTTGATATGGATATCCGCCCTTACGATTGGGATGTGAACGGCAAACAGGGGAGAACCGCATATCTACAGTCTATTCGTGTTACGCAGCGTATTGACCGATTCGCAGCTCAATTTGCGGAGGAAGAGTATCCGGAGGAACTTCCGTTTTAACAAGTTAAATCGCGAAATTAACATACTCCTTTATGAAAGGAGATGACTTATATGAGACAGATCATCTTGTACGGAATCGGAGGACCCGAGGTACAATACGTTGCTATCAGATATTGGATTCTTCATTCCGTGAACGATATCACTGATTGGAAAGCATGCGCTATGAGGATGCGGATTGAAAACCCGTCTATCAAGCGTGTGTTTGCAGTCAGCAACAGATATGGTTTGCGGCGTGACTATATTGAATCCATTAAGGACAAGCATAACAGTATGGAATCTCGCCTCGCGTTTCTCGATATGATCGAGAGAGAAGGCATCGAAATCAAATAATGTAACATAGGGACGACACCTGAAACATGGTGTCTTTCCTTTTATATTTGCGTGATAAAAACACTCCCTTTAATGGAAAGGAGTGTGATTGGCATGGGCGCTATTAAAGCATGGTACGAAGAATATATTCCTAACGCCACAGTTGAAGAATTGTTGGAAGAAGGATTTACTTTGGATCAAATCAAATGGCTGAAAGAAATATTTGATTACACTTAATCAAGAGTGGGGTCTTGACTAGAAATAGTTGAGACTCTTCTCTTTATTTTATGTGGGCCTTTAGCTTAGTTGGTTAAAGCGTCCGGCTCATAACCGGATGACCCTGGGTTCGAGCCCCAGAAGGCCCACCATATGCCCATGTGGTGGAATTGGGATACACTCTGGACTTAAAATCCAGCGCCGTTCAGGATTACGAGTTCGAATCTCGTCATGGGCACCATTTATATTTTATGAAAGGACCAGGTGATATGCATGAAGTACGTCTGTGTTAAGAGAAGGAAGATTTATGCGCAGCTATTTAACGAGTATGATTTCGCTAAGAAAAAATGCGATGAGTTGAATAAGGTAAATTTTGATAGGGATATGTGGTATCCGATCCCGATATATGAGCGGAATCCGCATTAGCTACCAAAAAAGGAGGAGCATTATGCAATACAAAGTAGTATTTGAGGAAGCAGATATTCTTCGTTACATAACGGAAACAACGGAGGCCGTAATGGGACTTACGGTACTTGATGCACATACGGAGCATATCCCAAATCCGAATCCGGACGGCAATGACTATATTTTTCAGATTGTCGTGACAACAACAGGTGAAAAAAGCAAGCGTGAATAAAAAGCTTGTTTTAATTTATAGGAGGAACTACTTATGAATATGAAAGACTATTGGACCCAGAAGCTCGATGGATATGGTTTTGATACTAAGATCGTACTTGATGAGTATGATCGAAATGTGGCTAAGCTTGAAGCGTTACAGAACAAATTTAAACCTGGGTATACCGTTAAATACACTGGTAACGCCTATAATCATCTCAGAAATGAGATTGGCGTTGTGAAATATGCTAAGTTAAACTCCGCAGGCGTCCCTATTGTAGCGGTTAGTTATAAAAACGAAAACTATGATTGCTGTATTGATCCGAAATATCTTAACGTCATCAAATCGGGAAAACGAATTAAAAATGAGTTTACAATCAGAAAAGTCATCTTTAACAATCCAGCAACAATTGTATTTTGGAACGACGATACCAAGACCGTCGTGAAATGCGGGAAGCGTGATACATTCGATTGCGAAAAGGGTATTGCACTAGCGATTGCTAAAAAAGCGCTCGGCAATACTAAGGATTACTATAAGGAAATCAAGAAGTTTCTTCCTAAGGAAGAGGAACGAAAGAAATCTCTTGCTTCTGATGAAGAGCTTATTAATCTTGTGCTAAAGGTTTTTGGTGTGGTCGATGAAGACTATTCCTAAAAAAGAAAAGAAACCATTTCTATATGACTACCAAATGGATGCGGTCAAGAAAATGCGAAATGGCTGCATCTTAAACGGCGGGGTCGGTTCTGGCAAGTCTAGGACCGGCCTCTATTATTATTTTAAAGAAAACGGAGGTAGTTTTGATCCGAATTACAAACCCATGGATCGTAAACCTCAGGACCTATATATTATCACTACTGCTATGAAACGTGACTCTTTGGAATGGGTAGGTGAATTAGCGAACTATCGTATTTCGCCTCACCCCGAGCACAATACGTTTTACGGAAATACAGTAGTAATAGATTCTTGGAACAACATAAAGAAATATGCTGATGTAACAGGAGCATTCTTTATATTTGATGAGGATCGAGTGACTGGTTCTGGGGCTTGGGTAAAGTCATTCCTGAAAATTGCCCGAGGTAACAATTGGATAATTCTTTCTGCTACTCCGGGTGATACCTGGGAACAGTATATTCCAGTATTCATAGCAAACGGATTCTACAAGAACAAAACAGAATTCAGTAGAGAGCATATTGTCTACTCTCGGTTTACAAAGTACCCGAAAATCGACCGATATATTAACACTGGACGACTTATTAGACTTCGTAATCGAATCCTCATTGACATGGATTTCTCAAGGAAGACAATACCCCATCATGAGGATGTGTACGTACGGTATGATATTTCGAAGTATAAGGACGTTATGAGGAAGCGATGGGACCCATATAAAGATGAGCCTATCCAGCAAGCTTCTGTGCTTTGTTATATTTTGAGACGCATTGTGAATGAGGACGAATCACGGCAGGTTGCTTTACTTGAGATATTTGAGAAGCATCCTAAGATGATAATCTTCTATAATTTCGATTACGAGCTTGATATTTTGAAGGAGATGTTCTATGGGATTAATGTCAAAATTGCTGAGTGGAATGGTCACAAGCATCAACCTGTGCCTGTTGGATCTTCATGGGTCTATCTAGTTAACTATGGGGCAGGAGCCGAGGGCTGGAATTGCATTACGACTGATACCATTGTGTTTTATTCTCAGTCATATAGCTACAAAACAGTGTCTCAGGCAGCTGGAAGAATTGATAGGCTTAATACCCCATTCAGAGACTTATATTACTACCACCTTAAAACACGATCAGGAATCGATTTAGCAATCAGTAAAGCACTTCGAGAAAAACGACAATTCAATGAAACTCGCTGGGTTAAATGGTGAAAGGATATATAATGAATATTGATATTTCTAAAATTAAGTTTGAAGAGGCTTACGATAATGCCCCATTTGAAGAATTCACGTTATATTTTATTGCCCCTAAAGATTTAGTGAAAGATAAATATCCAGAGGCAGAGTATTCTACAATTTCTTTAGAACTTACGACTAGAACCACAATGATATCGCCGACAAAGAATGGAATGGATTATGATTGGTCTGATATTAAACTTGACGATGATACAATGGATAGACTTATTCGATTGTATGTATTGAGTAAATACACTTTATCTACGCATGAGGAGGTAAATAAAAATGCGAAGAGAAGAAGCCATTGAGGTAATTGATGAACTGGAAAATGGTATGCTATGTATTGGAGAAAACAGTGATATTTGGCAAAATAGACTTATTTACGTTCTTTGCCAAGGAGTAAGGCTTCTGCTGCTGGACGCAATCAAGAAGGATAAACGATGAAGAAGATACTCTATTCTATCAGCACTTTGCTGTTTTTTGGTGCACATTCAGGATGGGGTTGTTTAGCAGGTATTGCTGGTTATTCTCGGGTTGTGAATTGCTTAGGTAACCTCTTTATCTTGGCTAATTATTTAATTTTAATGTTTGATATTAAAAGATGGAATCTGGAGGATTTTGTTATGGAAGACGGTTATAAGGAAGTATATTTCGAAAAATACTGCCAGACTTGTGAGTATAAAGAAGTGAAAGAAAAGGATGATCCATGTGATGAATGTTTGTCGAACCCCACGAATCTGTATTCTCACAAACCAGTAAATTATATTTCAGTTAAAAAAGAATAATGTCAGTTGCTTTTGACAATGCGATTTGATATATTATGAGTGGAAGTTTTCCATTTTAGTAAATTGACGTAAGACTAGGAAAGGTGAGAAAAATGAAGAAAAAACTGCTGGTTTTATTCATCTGTAGTATGCTGTTGTCAATGACAGCTTGCAGCAGTGGCACTAACGCATCCGCTGACGCAGGAGAAGTTAAGGATACTCATGAAGAAGTATCTGTAAAAACGTCTCCGGATAAGTACACTTGGTATGTCAAAGATTACGTGGGTAAAAACGTTGCGTCCCTGGGATATACCTCAATGGGCGGGGATCGAATGGATAGCTACGGTGAAGGCCTTTTGAAACTGGTGCTGGTAAATGAAAGCGGAAAATACATCGACATCAGCAATGAAGACGAACTGAAAAAGTACGTTGTCGTGGCGCAGAATGTAAAGCCTAATACTGAGATCAAATACACCTTTGAGACTGATGAAAACGGAAAAGAGTACGATGGGCTTACGGATAGTCAGACAGTAGAAGAGGTTGTACTTTTTGTTAAGGAGGTAGGTACTTCCGGTGGTGCCGATGCTTCGCTGACTGAGATTAAGCCGGCAACTGATAAGTATACTTATTATGTAAGGGATTACGTAGGGAGAAACCTGGCTTATTGTGGTTACACCTCGATGGGCGGGGATCGGATTGACAAATATGGCGCAGCGGCCGTAAAGCTCGTTCTCGTATCGGATGATGGAAGTTACGTGGATATTGAAGACAAAGATAACGTGAAAAATTACGTTGTCAAAAAGCAGAATATCACACCGAACACAGAAATCAAATTTGAACGGGAGAAGGATGAAAACGGAAAAGAGTATAGTTTCGCTAAGAACCAAAACATTGATGAAATAGAGTTGCATTTGGCATCGATTAAAGAATGATACCGAAAAGCACTTAGCAAAAGAGGAGGCACCTGTAACAGGGTGCTTTCTTTTTTCGCTAAAATAACATCTCCTATTATGAAGAAAGGAGTGGTATTTATATGGTTAACGTATTCGAACTTGGTTATGAGGTTTTCTATCTTGAGAGCATGATTAACAGTGTTACACAGGGCGTAAAAGCGACACCTATCACAAAAGGAGCGCTTGGTCGTTATAAGTGTAAGCAGAACATCATCGAACGAGATAAGAATTTACTCGAAAATATGGAGTTGATTCAGAAACATATGAATGCACTTGTTGAAAAGTACAACCAGTTATGTGAGGAAGAGTCCTAATTGGGCTCTTTCTTTTATTTTTAAGGAGGTAACTAAATTATGAATGGATTTACGTATCAGAGAATGGCTATGAGAACTTCTGCTTTTTGTAACGATCAGAAGGAAGAGATGGCTGCTCATGCTGTATTTGGCTTGTGCTCCGAAGCCGGCGAAGTAGCTGGTATTTTTCAGAAGCTTTATCAGGGGCATCCTATCAGCATGGAACATATTAAGAAAGAACTTGGCGATTGCATGTGGATGATTGCTGAGGCTTGTACAGCTTTTGATCTTGATTTGGATGACGTGATGCAGACTAATATTAACAAACTTCGTGCTAGATATCCTGATGGTTTTGAAGCTGAGAGATCTCTGCATAGACAGGAAGGAGATATTTGAATGACTTTCGAAGAGCAGATGGTTGAAATGGTTAAAGCTACGGGTCAGGAGCTTATTGATCGAGCTGAAGAACTTGTTGGGGAAGGGGAGGCCATGACTGACTTTGATATTTGGCTAAGTTTTCCCTGTGGGAATGGCGTGATCGGTTGTCCTGAGATTCAGGTTAACCGAAAATATATTAATAGAAAGGGATTAGACGTATATATTAGGAGGAAAAAATAATGACGGTTGGAGATGTTTGGTCAAAAATTGATACAATTCAAGGTTATTGTGACATGATAAACGAGCGTAAGGATTTTGACGATGATAGCATGGATTTTATTCATGATTTACTTTGTGAATACAAACGGATGTTGTTAAATCTAAGAATTGAGGAGAAGTAAAAATGATTAAGATTGAAAACACGGAAATCATTGGTTGGGAAGCCGCTATTCGAGGAATGCGGAATCCTAAGAACTCTTGGGAAAAGAGCGATAGCGAATTTATAACAACCGATGGCGATCATCACGATATTTGCGGTAATTCTGGCCCGTGGTATGGTCCCGATGGTTGGGACGAGATATTGATTGGAGAAAAAGACCTCGACCTCATGACTCGTCTTCGCAATGCAGGTACAGACCATCGTAAGTTCATGCGAATGATTGCAGTCTACATTGACATTATAGCTCCGTTATATTGGTGGAAGGAGTTCGATACGTATAAGGTTGGTACTGTTGCCAATTCCTGTAGTACAATGCATAAAATCTCAGCGAAGGAGTTCACATATGAAGGATTTTCATGCGAACATCTAATTGATTCTTTTGATGTAACCTGGGATATTGCAGCAGGAGATGAATGCCGAAGCGCGCCTCTTGATATTCTTAATACTGTGATTAATGCTCTGAATATCTATAGAGAAAAATACATTGAAACCAAAGACAAGAAATACTGGTGGCAGATGATTCAGCTTCTACCGAGCTCTTATAATCAGCGACGAACGGTTATGTTGAATTATGAAGTGCTGGCTAATATTTATAAGTCTCGTAAAAACCATAAACTTGATGAGTGGCATGCATTCTGTGACTGGATTGAGAGCTTACCATATTCTGAGTTGATTACTGGAAAGGATTAAGAAGTAATCACACATCGGTATTGGTAGAAACATTTTTCTAGTTATTACTAAAATTTTCGCGAATATCACAACTCCTATTATGAAAGGAGTGACTTATATGACAAATTTAAAACAGGAAGAGTTGGCTAAGGCATTAATTCAATTGTTTAATGTAAGATATTTGATCGATGATGGATATCACAACAACGAGTTGGCAAATCTAATCAAGGTCAGTAATACTTTATTTAATGAATTGAGCGATGACAATAAAAGAAATCTTCAAATATGGTTATATAAGAAAATGAATGAGGAAGACTCAGAGTAAAATCTGAGTCTTTTTCTTTTTATATTTCAAATTCGTATATTTTACATACTCTATTATGAAAGGAGATGTAATATTTATGTCAATAGAAAAAATTGTACTAAAAGTAGCAACTCATTATCATGCTAATTTGGTTGATATTCACAATGCTTTACACGCTTTAGGTTTAAGAAGTGACGAACAAGCAGAGAAATTCAATAAGAAGCACATAATGAAGCTTGTTAGAATGTACGAAAGAAGAGGATATATTATTACTAAAAAATAAGATTTAAGCCTTAGTTGAAATATACTAGGGCTTTTTCTTTTTCACGAAAATAACATCTTCTTTTATGAAAGGAGTAATAGTTATGTCACTAATATATGATTACATATCAGGTAGGTATTTTGACAAAAATATTCATGAATTGGCTATTCGAGAAAATGAATTGAATATCGAACGTGCATACGACAAAGAAGAGCAAAAATGGAAAGAAACAGAAATCACGTATAATGATTTTATGTCTGAACTATTTAATGCACCACGTATACTGTTCGGTGATGATATTACATTTAATATACCGATTAATTGTGAATTGTTTAATAAAACCTTACCGGATGGAAGAGAAGGTATTATTATGTACATTACTGGATTTAAAGGACAAAGGGCTCAGCTATAATGCTGAGTCTTTTCTCTTTTTTCGCGAAGAAAACACGTTATATTATGAGAGAAGTATGAGGGAAACCGCTAAGGAAGAAACCTGTCTGGTAATATACCAGTTCAGAGGTGGTTCGAGTCCACCCGGCTCGTCTTCTCTTTTTTCGCGAAAAATACACACTATATTATGAGAGAAAAGAACACTCGAAAGGGCAGTGAAGTTTGAAGATCCAAACATCATTGGAAACTAATCGGGAAGGAGATAATAGTGAAAACTATGCACGAGGCTAGATCGAAAGATGAACTATATCGAAAGATATACCATGAGCCTGAGGGAAATATCGGCGTCCTTCGAGTGGAATTGATGTGTTCTCTTTTTTTTTTTGAAAGAAACGTATAAAGACTATTTCTCTATGGATTACCATCAAAGTATTTTTAAAGGGAGGATAACAATGATTGATATTTTTGTTGTTTGGTATGACCACTGTGGCGGTTCACATAATTCTCTAGTGTATTTTATAGACTCGTCTGGGGATCGTTTTCTTGTTGCTGACGAAAAAAATCAATTTCATTGGGTATCTACTGATGACTGCGAACTTTTAAAAGAGATGATTCGTTAGATATAATACTATTATATTCATTAATGAAAACAAAAAAAATAAATTAAGCGATAGGAGGCCAGTGTATGATGAATAACAAGCAGACACATCTTAATTATCAGAATATACGTTCATGTTCTAACTGCGACTACAGTCATATTAGATGCGGAGAACTTATTTGTCAATGGCATGAATCATATGTTAATCCTACCGGAAAATGCTCATGGTGGATGAAAAATTTGAGAAAGGAGAATAAAAATGATTAAGATTGAAAACGCAGAAGTCATTGATTAAGGAGTTGTTGTTCGAGAAATGAGTAAAGTGCTGATATTTAAAATTAATCGATCTATTACCGAAGAGAAACGAAAAGAACTCCAAAAAGTCCTTCTAAAAGAATTTGAAGATGGTGTTATCGTATTACCGTATTATTTTTTGAATAATGTTATTATAGTTGATCGCACTGAAGATATTGAGAGTGTAGATATAAGATACGAAAATTTTAATGGAGGCTGTAAATGATTGAACTTAAAGTTGAAGATTATTGTCAAAACTGTTCAGAATTTAAACCCGATGTTAATAAAGAGTTTTCATATGCTGACGATGAAGTGATCTATTCGTTAATGACAGTCTTTTGTGAGAATGCTTCAAAATGTAAAAGAATCTATGAATGTATTAAAAAGGAAGATCTTAAGTGATTATAAAAAAATCGAATGGGCGTGTGTACGGTGCTAATTTGACAGCTGCCGAAAAGAAAGCGATGGATTTAGAAATTCAAAGACAGTTTGCTGAATATCTTAGCAAAAGCGAGAACGAAATTTCTGCAATTATTTTGTGGGAACTTCACGAACAATTTAGATTCGGTCCAAAGCGATTGAAGGACTTCTATATTCATTTTGGAAAGTCAGTAAAAGAGTTAATTGCTAGATATGAACTTGAAAATTCAGACGATATTTGGCTATGTACACGTAAACTAAAAGAAATAGGTATAGATCTGGACGAATGGAGAAAACATACGGAGGTTTAATATGAGCAAAGAGCAGCCTTGTTATGAGTGTAAAAATCGACACCCTGTATGTCATGATTCGTGTAAAGTATATCAGCATTGGGTGCAAAAACAAAGAGATATTAAAACTGCATTGAAGGCAACTGACGCTGATTATGTAGGTATGAATTATGCTTTAAAAAATAAAAACATAATCGCACGTAAACAGAAAAAAGGTAGACATCATTATGGAAACAGTTGAGCGCAATATGCTGAAACAAAAAATGACAGAAAAATATCCTACTATTTCTGAGTTGATTATGCAACGCCGTAGACAAGTTTGGATTCATAGTATTATTTACTATGAACTCAACGATAATGTCGTGTCTGATATGCAATGGGCCAAGTGGGCAAATCAATTAGTAGAGCTTCAAAGAAAATATCCGGGACTTTCTAAAAGCTTACCACACTATGATATTTTCAAAGATTTTGATCCTTCGACTGGATATGATTTACCCCTTAGAGATCCAGGCATGATGGCTAAAGCTATTTGGCTATTAGAATACGATAGAAAAATAAAGGAGTACATAGATGAATAGTAAAGCACGAAGTGCGCTCAGAAAAGCTGTTAAGACAGTTTTGATGGGCGTAGTTTTTTATGCCCTGTTCGCGGGACTTGTGTTAGTTGCCGAAGGTCTCGCTAGTGTAGTTTAAAAAGGAGGAATACAAATGAAGAAAATTTATTTTACTACAATCGACAAGAATGTGATTGACAATTTCGGAGTCAGCCGTTTGGCTCTGATGCATGATGCTGTCCGAATTACCAGTGATGACTTTGATGCTTTGAGAAGCTACGCGGCTTCTTGTGATGGGATCATTCGAGAAGTGGAGAATCCTTCAGTAGAGTACCTACTCCGAAATGGGCATAGGTTCTCTGCGTATAAAGTGTTTAGGGATAAACATCCGGATATGAACTTTGCGGCTGTTAAGGTTGCTATTGATCGTATTGAAGAAAAAATGGAGAAGCGGAAAAATACAGCAGGCGATTCTGAGGAAGCACCTGAAGCATGAATTTGAGAGGGCTTGTGATGTACAGGCCCTCTTCTTTTTTGCCCACTTTTAGAAGGCAAAAGTGGGTTTTGGCCACTTTTATTTTGACCAGAGGCTGTTTCGGAACGTGAAAAAGTGAGTTTTGGCCAAAAAAAGTGGGCTTTTGGCCACTTTTGGTCAATAAAAGTGGGCAGAGATTTGACCATATTTTAGCCTGAAATAGGTTAAAAATGGGCTAAAATCGGTGTTTTGGTGGTGAAAATGGCGTTTTTTAGGCTTGAAAATAGGTTTGTGGTCAAATGCCCACTTTTTTTCTCTATTTTGTTAAAAATAAAAATTTTTTAAAAATATATAAATAGGCCAATAAAAGTGGGTTTTTGACCAAAGCTTAAAAATTCGCGAAAAAAACACGGCCTTTTATAGGGAAGGAAAGTGATTTTCTTTTTTTTTGTCTGAAAAAAGGAGGAGTAATATGAAATGAATAAGCTTGAAAGTAAATTCCAAAAGGAATTAATAGATGAAATCAGAACTCGATATCCAGGCTGTATCATCCTTAAAAATGATTCTAGTTATATTCAGGGCTTTCCTGACTGGACTATTCTTTTTGAGGATAAATGGGTTGTGCTTGAAACGAAGCGTGACAAAAGCGCTAAGAAACAACCCAATCAAGACTATTATGTGAATCGACTAAATAGCATGTCATTCGCATCATTCGTATATCCCGAAAATAAGGAGGAAGTGCTGGATGCAATTCAACAAACATTTAAGACTTGAGGGGTTGCATGCTCCTTTTAGCGCAAGTCAGTCAAGTTGGCTTCGATATGATGAGGAGAAAGCACTCGAAGTATATTTGAACAAAAAAGCTGCCGAACGCGGAACTCGTCTTCATCGGTGGGCAAAGGAAACAATTGATTTAGGAATTAAACAACCTCGATCCAAGAAAACCATTTACGCATATATAAACGATGCAATTGGTTTCAAGATGGATACAGAGGTTGTTTTATTTTATTCATTGCGCTTTTTTGGGACCGCCGATGCGATCAGTTTTCGAAAGAATGTTCTGAGGATTCACGACTTGAAAACCGGAAAAAGAGATGCACATATGGAGCAGCTTATGGTATATGCAGCGCTCTTCTGTTTGGAATATCACGTTCGGCCAGAGGATATCGAGATCGAGCTTCGGATCTATCAAAACGATGAGATCATATACCACAAACCATTGGCAGAAGAAATTGGCGCGATTATGAACAAGATCGTATCTCTGGATTCAATGCTTGAAAAATGTGAGGAGTGAGATGAACCATGAACCCAGTAGCAGAAGAGATTATGTCGTATTATGGCATCGCTGATAGGGAAGACGCTTTGGAACACTATGGCATGCCTAGACGAAGTGGTCGCTATCCCTGGGGAAGCGGTGACGATCCTTATCAGCATGAAAACGACTTTCTGGGACGAGTCGAACAGCTTCGTAGAGAAGGCTGGACGGAAACAGCTGAAAATGTAAAAAATACATTCAACATGTCTTTGAAAGACTATCGAAACGAAAAGGCATGGGCGAATTATGAACGGCGACTTTACCAAGTAGAGAGAGCCAAGTCGCTTTTGAGTGACGGTAAAGGTGCAACGGAAATTGGCCGAGAAATGGGATTACCAGAATCAACAGTCCGGTCTTTACTGAATCCAAAATCAGAAGATCGCATGAGAGAGGCTGCAAACACGGCGGCTTTCTTAAAGGAACGCTGTGATAAATATGGAATGATTGATGTTGGTACGGGTGCCGAGTTACATTTGAGGGTCACGCGGACAAAGCTGGATCAAGCTTTATATGGCCTCAAACGAGAAGGCTATGAAGTCTATAAAGGTGGTATTCCTCAGGTTACTAATCCTGGTCAGCAGACGAACCAGGTTGTTCTATGCAAACCTGGAACACCACACAAAGCGATTTATGAGTATGATAAAGTACACTCTGTGACGGACTATATTTCTAGAGATGGTGGTGATTCCTTTGAGAAGAAGTTCCACTATCCAGAAAGTATGGATTCTAACCGTCTGATGATTCGCTATAAAGAAGATGGCGGCATCGATAAAGACGGTGTTGTTGAACTGCGTCGAGGTGTCCCTGATTTGTCTCTTGGTGAATCACGGTATTCCCAGGTGCGTATCTTGGTTGATGGTAAAAAGTACATCAAAGGAATGGCGGTGTATTCCGATGATATGCCTCCTGGCGTGGACGTTATCTTCAACACGAATAAATCAAAGAGCGTTTCTAAATTGGATGTCTTAAAAGACATTAAAGATGATCCCGACAACCCTTTCGGTTCTGCAATTAAAGATGCCGACCAAGGCGGTCAGTATTGGTACAATGACCCGAAGACTGGAAAAAAGAAACTTGGGTTGATTAATAAGCGTGCAGATGAAGGAGACTGGACTGACTGGAAGGATTCTCTTCCGTCGCAGTTTTTATCGAAGCAATCTAAGTATATGGCAAAGAAGCAGTTGGACTTAGCCAAAGCAGATAAGTTGGATGAGTATAATGAAATCTGTTCGCTTACTAACCCTACAATTAAAAAGCATCTATTACAGAAGTTTTCGGATAGTTGTGATTCGGCCGCAGTTCACTTGCAAGCAGCGGCTCTGCCAGGACAGAAGTATCACGTAATTCTTCCGGTTAACTCTCTCAAAGAAACGGAAGTGTATGCTCCTAATTACGATAACGGTACTAAGCTTGCGCTGATTCGTTATCCCCATGGTGGAACCTTTGAGATCCCCATTCTTACGGTCAACAATAAGAATGCTGATGGTAATAAATTAATCGGTAGCGATTCGGTCGATGCGGTGGGCATCAATAGTAAAGTGGCAGAGCGTCTATCAGGTGCAGACTTTGATGGTGATACCGTTATGTGTATTCCCACTAATGATAGAAACGGGAAAGTTAAGATTACATCCACCAATCCATTGAAAGGACTTGAAGGATTTGATCCTAAAATGGAGTATCCCGAACGTCCAGGGATGAAATACATGAATGATCCTGTGACGAAAACCGATAACACTCAGAAAGAAATGGGTGTGATCTCGAATCTGATTACTGATATGACACTAGGTGGGGCGAAGCCAGAAGAACTTGCTGCTGCGGTACGACATAGTATGGTAGTCATTGATGCGGGTAAACACAAGCTTGATTATAAGCGTAGTGAGGTAGAGAACAACATCGCTGCACTTAAGAAAAAGTATCAGGTGAAGGTGGACGAGAATGGTAATGTGAAGTATGGTGGAGCATCCACTTTGATTTCGAGAGCGAAAGGGGAAGCCACGATCGATAAAAGACAAGGTAGTCCTCACATCAACATGAAAGGGCGTCCTGACTACGATCCGAGCAAGCCGGAAGGCGCGTATCTCTATAAGAAAGCGGATGATTTATACTACCCCGTACGGAAGTATGATAAGACCACGGGGGGTATGACCCTGGTAACAGTATCCGGGCAAAAGATCACATACAACGTTGCAGATAAAGAAGCTGCTGAATTGTATGCACCTGTTAAAAGAGTCGATCCTAAAACGGGAGATATATCCTATACGGATAAGACGGGGGAGATCGTATATCGGGTCAATAAAAGACACCAGAAGTCTACTAACATGGCTGAAACCGATGATGCTTATACACTCGTATCACCTGCTCGTCATCCAATGGAGTTGCTCTATGCTGACTATGCAAATTCTATGAAGGCGTTGGCTAATCAGGCTCGTAAGGAGATGATGGTGACGGGTAAGATCGAGTATTCGAAAGAAGCGAAGGTTAAGTATCAAAGAGAAGTCGATTCTCTTATGAGTAAATTAAATACTGCTTTGTTGAATGCCACAAAAGAACGAGAAGCTCAGCGTAAAGCTAACTATGAAGTTGGTGTAAAGAAAGCAGGAGACCCTGAAATGAGACCAGGTGATGTGAAGAAGGCAAGCCAACAGGCCTTAACGAAGTATCGTCAAGAAGTTGGTTCTGTTTCACGAAGAGATCGTTCGATCAAGATTACCGACAGGGAATGGGAAGCAATTCAAGCCGGCGCCATCAGCGAGAACAAGTTGAAAAAGATTCTTGATAATGCTGATATTGATGGTCTTAGAGAAAGAGCAACACCGAGAACGACGAACACGTTAAGCAAAGCTAAAATTAATCGGATAAAAGCGTATGCTGCATCGAATTATACACTTGCTGAAATTGCGAAGAAACTCGGTGTTTCGTCGTCTACTGTGTCTAAGTATTTGAAAGGAGTTGAATGACTTTGTATCAGTGTGCATTAAGTACAATCGATAATCCTTTCAATCCTTTTGATGATTTCGATTCTTGGTTTCTGTTTGACATTGAAAAAGGTTACAATTCTTGTGGCTATCTGGCCAGAATTGCAAATCTAACTTCGGCACAAACGGAAAAAGAGTCAAATGAAGAAATTGAAAGGGCGATTGATGAAATAATCCAGTTTGACTTTAGAAATGTTTATAAAAAAGTTAAACGAGAAATCGCTTCAAATGAAAGCCCCTAGGGTATCAGAAGCTAAAACATATAGGGGGGGTCGCTGAAAATGCACCCCCTACC
>ERZ1034882.76-NODE-76-length-57298-cov-7.527278_pt1 | contig 57298 bp, 59 predicted proteins | sample MGYA00520606_ERZ1034882 | MGnify/ENA primary metagenome ERZ1034882 (study PRJEB33766, sample SAMN09781726) | gut metagenome | biome: gut microbiome | host: Homo sapiens | place: Madagascar | study: EMG produced TPA metagenomics assembly of the PRJNA485056 data set...
GTCGTGGTGGCGATGATACATTATTCGCACTTGTTGATGGAACTGTTAAGTTCGAGAGAAAGGGCAGAGATAAGAAGCAGGTTTCTGTATATCCTGTTGCTTCTAACGAATAATTATTGTACCTTAAAGCTCCAAGTCTTCGGATTTGGAGCTTTTTTAGTTTTGTCTTATCCAAAATAGGAGATTAATAAATGTTTTCAGATAGAGCAAGAATATTTATCAAATCAGGCAAAGGGGGCGACGGACATGTAAGCTTCAGACGTGAGCTTTATGTTCCAGATGGTGGTCCTGATGGTGGTAACGGCGGCCGTGGCGGCGACATTATATTTGAAGTTGATAAAGGTCTTAATACACTTGGAGATTTCCGTTATAACAGCAAATACGTTGCTGAAAGTGGCTCAGAGGGCGGTAAAAGAAGATGTACCGGTAAAGATGGTGCAGACCTTGTAATTAAAGTTCCAGAGGGAACAGTTATATATGATGATGAGACACATAAAGTTATCGCTGATATGTCTAATGGCAATTTAAGAGAAACAATCCTTAAAGGCGGAAGAGGTGGTAAAGGTAATATGAACTATGCCACATCTACAATGCAGGCTCCTCAGTATGCACAGCCAGGTCAGGATGCACAGGAACTCTGGATAAGACTCGAGTTAAAGGTTATCGCTGACGTTGGTCTTGTTGGTTTTCCTAATGTCGGTAAATCAACACTTTTATCAAGAGTTACCAACGCAAGACCTAAGATAGCCAACTATCATTTCACAACATTAAATCCTAATCTTGGAGTAGTTGACCTTGATGATGCAAAGGGCTTTGTAATCGCAGATATCCCAGGACTTATCGAAGGTGCTTCAGATGGCATTGGCTTAGGTCATGAATTCTTAAGACATATTGAAAGAACAAAGGTTATCATTCACATGGTTGATGCTGCATCAACTGAGGGAAGAGACCCTGTTGCAGATATCAAAGCTATTAATAAGGAATTAGAGGCATATAACCCTGAGCTGCTTACACGCCCACAGGTTATAGCTGCCAATAAAATAGATGTCCTTGGCGCATATGATGACGGAAAAGACCCAATCGGTGAGCTCCGTGATGAATTTGAAAAGGACGGAATTAAAGTATTCCCAATCTCTTCTGTAACTGGTCAGGGAGTAAAGGAACTGTTATATCATGTAAGCGGATTATTATCTAACATGGATGATACGCCGGTTACATTTGAAAAAGAATTAGACCTTGATACATTATTTGATAATCCTAATGAGGCATTCTATGTTGAAAAGGATAATGATGGCGTATTCCTTGTCTATGGTCCTAGAATTGACCGTATGCTCGGATATACTAATCTTGAGTCTGAGAAGGGCTTCAGTTTCTTCCAGAGATTCTTAAGAGAAACTGGTATATTAAAGCAGTTGAAGGCTCTCGGTGTAGAAGAGGGCGATACTGTACGTGTAGGCGAATATCTTGAATTCGACTACTATGATTAATTATGAGGAGGCAGATAATATGACAAGTAAACAGAGAGCTTACCTTAAAGGTCTTGCTATGAATATAGATCCGATTTTCCAGTTTGGTAAAGCCAGCCTGACACCTGAGAACACAAAAGCTATCGCTGAAGCTTTAGAAGCAAGAGAGCTTATTAAAATCAATGTTTTACAGAACTGTCAGGACAATCCTAATGAGATAGCAGCCACTTTAGCTGAGAGAACTCATTCAGAGGTTGTTCAGGTTATTGGCAAGAAAATTGTTCTTTACAAGGAATCTGTCAATAAGAAAAAGATTGAGCTTCCACCTGCTAAAAAGAAATAATGGTGAATGATATGGAAACGATTGGAATATTAGGAGGGACATTTAATCCTATACATCTTGGACATCTACAGATAGCCATATGCGCACATGAGCAATTTAATATTCCACACATTTTAGTCATGCCAAGCGGTCAGCCGTCTTCCTATAAGGATACAAGTATCATAGCTGACTCATCTGACAGATGCGCAATGATTGAGCTTGCAATTAAAGACTATCCATATATGAGTCTGTCAACAATAGAGATAGATAGACAGGGAACAACGTACACATCAGATACATTAAAGTATCTAAAAAAAGATAATTCCTATATATATTTTCTTATTGGGGCAGACTCCCTGTTCTCGCTTGATAAATGGCATGAAGCAGAGTATGTTTTGAATAACTGCCATTTTATAGCTGCCAACAGAGATAAACATTCAACAGACGAACTTGAGCAGAAAGCTGAATATCTCCGTACACATTATAATGCAAGAATTGATATTCTTCACATGAATGACATGCCCATAAGTTCATCTGATATCAGAGGCAGGATTCATAATGGAAAAAATGTAGATAACATGCTTCCAGACACAGTATATCAATATATTACTGCACATAATCTCTATATGTAATCTGATTGTGTGCCGGATTATACAAGGACAATTATTATGAATAATGAATACGTAACCAGAATAAAAAAAGGTGTAAAAGATATACTTAAAGACAATAAGAACAGATACTGGCACACTATAGGTGTCGCTAATACATGTGCATGTCTTGCCATGAAATATGATGTTGATATCGAACGCGCTTACATTGCAGGACTTTTACATGACTGTGCCAAATGTCTTTCAGATGATGAGCTTATTAAAGAATGTACTGTCAACAATATCCCTATAAGCAAATATGAAAAGAAGAGTCCATATCTGCTTCATGGCAAGGTCGGTGCATTATATGCAAAGCAGAAATTTGATATAGATGATACAGAAATTCTCTCTGCTATATGCTGTCATACAACAGGTAAACCCGGTATGACAACTCTTGAAGAAATATTATTCATAGCTGATTATATTGAACCTTACAGGAATAAAGCTGCTAATCTTGATATGATACGCCAGATTGTATTCAATGATATCAAGCTTGCTATATATCATGTATGCAATGATACAATCAGTTATCTTAACAGGAATAATACAGATATCGATGAGACAACTGTATTAACTTATGAATATTATCAGGAATTAATTAACGAAAGGAACAAGTAACATGAGCAATATGAGTGCTAAAGAAATTGTAAAAGTTGCAGTTGATGCCATGCTTGATAAGAAAGCCAGCGATGTAAAAATACTTGATATAAGCAATATATCAGTTATCGCTGATTATTTCATCATTGCTGATGGTAACAACTCTAACCAGATTCAGGCTATCGTAGACAACATTGAAGAAAAGCTTCATGAAGCCGGAGCCAAAGAGCCACGCGTAGAAGGCTATAACACAGCCACATGGATTCTTCTTGACTATAATGATGTTATAATCCATGTATTCAACAAGGATGACAGACTTTTCTATGACCTCGACAGAATATGGAGAGATGGTAAAGAAGTTAAGGTAGAAGATTTAGCTTAAAAGTTTATATAGAATAACGCCTGCTGTATATATCACATACGGCAGGCGTTATTCTATATAAAACTGATATGATTTACTTGATATTAAGTCGTACAAGGCCAATTACCTTACCGATAATCTGGCAGTCTGGAACGATAATAGGGTCCATATAATCATTCTCTGGCTGTAATCTTATATGTCCATCTTCCTTATAAAATCTCTTTACCGTAGCTGAATCATCAACCATAGCTACAACAATCTCGCCATTCCTTGCTGTATCAGCCTTGCTTACAATTATATTATCACCATCATATATTCCGACATTGACCATGCTCTCGCCCTTGACTGTAAGCATAAATACTTCTTCATTAGGCATATATTCTGATGGGATAGGGAAGTAGCTAACCACATTCTCAACAGCTAAAATAGGTTCTCCGGCTGCAACACGTCCAACAAGTGGAACATTGACAACCTCACGTCTTGTAAGATTGAAATTATCATCAATAATCTCTATAGCTCTTGGCTTAGTAGGGTCTCTTCTTATATAACCATTCTTCTCAAGTGTCTCAAGATGAGCATGGACAGAAGATGTTGACTTGAGATCTACCGCCTGACAGATATCTCTTACTGATGGTGGGTATCCCTTATTAAGAATCTGTGCCTTTATGTATTCGAGAATCTCAGACTGTTTCTGAGTTATTCTTCCATAAGCCATATATCAATACCTCCAATTAAATGTCTTCCATAGCACAATATATTGTGTTGTTATGTTCAGATTATAACATATAAAAAATGTATTATCAAATGTTTTTCGAAAAAATGTTCGAAATATTTGTTCGATTTTTGTTGACAAACGAATGTTCGTGTTCTATAATTCAAATCACAGCAACGAACATTCATTCGGAACAGTTATTCGAGCACATTAAGATAATCAATGGAGGATATTATTATGAAGTATAGTACACACTCTGACAGAACAGCATTAAGAACACAGACACACAGACCATCACATATACATAATCATCATTCCAGGAGACGTAACTCTTTATCAGCCATTATCAATCCTGTAACATTACTCCTTGCAGCCATTGCCATTATTATGACTTTTTCCTTTGGAATCAGAACAGTTAACGCATCTGATAAAGACGACAAGACAATGTATAAGTATTTTACCAGCATAACAGTCCAGTCTGATGATACATTATGGGATATAGCGACAAGATATTCTTACAACGAGAAGCCTAAGAATTATGTGAGCAACATTATGTCAATCAATAATATGACAGATGAGACTATATATTCCGGTCAGGATATCGTAATATATTATTATTCAGACGAATTAAAGTGATGCTGGGATTTAAGCTGATAGACTTTTATATTGAATTTTGATATAATATGCATATGAATTGCTATTCATTGCAGCGATTTATATACATCAATTAGTGGCAGAATAATTTACGTCTGACGCTAACATCATATTAATATTAAGGAAGTATCAGAATGACTTTTAACGATTTTTCATTACAGCAGGTAACTATTGATAATCTGTTATCTGTTTATAATATATCCAAGCCTAACGAAGTGCAGATTAAGGCATATAAAACTATCTCTGATGGAAGAGATATGATTATTTCATCGCCAACCGGCTCTGGTAAAACTTTAGCATACCTTTTACCATTAGTATCGTCTGTTGACATTACACAGAAAACTGTACAGGCTGTAATAACAGCACCTTCGCAGGAACTGTGTATGCAGATTAATAAGATTCTTACTAATCTGTATGACAAAGATACATTCGCAGACAAATCAGCCGTATTAATTGGTGACGGCAATATTCAAAGACAGATTGACCAGCTAAAGAAAAAGCCTGTTTTCGTAATTGGAACTTCTGGTAGAATCAGACAGCTTATTGAGAACAAGAAGCTTCATGTACACAACGTAAAGACTCTTGTTTTAGATGAGGCAGACAAGCTGTTTGACAAGACCAATTATGACAATATGCTTTTTATCAGAAAATCATGCATGAAGCGTATCCAGGTATTATTATTTTCTGCATCTATAAGCAATAAGACAATTAAACTTGCCAATAACTTCACATATAATCCGGTTATATACAATTTAAGCCAGAATAATTCTTCACCAATACCTAAGACTATCAAGCATTTCTACGTTGTAACTGACAGACGTGAGCGTATTGAGACATTGCGTAAGATTGTTAAGGCTTTAAACTGTAATAAGGCAATTATCTTTATCAACAGTCGTTATGACCTTGATGAGACATTCCAGAAGCTTGAATATCATCACTATAAAGCTGCATCTATATCAGGAACTAAGGATAAACTGGTTAAAAAGAAGGCGATTGATGATTTCGCATCTGGTAATGTCAATTATCTGCTTTCTACAGATATATCTGCAAGAGGACTTCAATTTGATAATATTGACACAGTTGTCAATCTCAATCTTCCTGAAGAGACAACTGATTACCAGCACAGAGCTGGCAGATGCGGACGTAACGATAAGCCCGGTATCTGTGTTTCAATTATCACAGAGAATGAGCTTCCTAAGATTAAAAAGCTTCAGAAACAGTTTAATATCAATATGCTTCAGAAGAAACTGTATAATGGCAAATTAGTTTCTAAATAAGTTCATCACTTCGTTAAACAAGACTTTAGCGAAGTGATGATTGTATCTCTTTACTACTAATATTTGATTTTTACAGAGGTTTTATATATGGCTACAACTGGTAATAAAACATATACACAACAACAAAATATTAAATATACCAATCAGCTTAATGAAATACTGAATGAACTTCCTGACTTTTGCAGACAATATTTCGACAGCCTTGAATATTCTAAGCAGCCAAGGACTAAAATTGCCTACGCAAGGGATATAAAAGGATTCTTTGAATATCTTTGTTTTAATTCTGATTTATTCGGTTATGAATCAATCAAACAGTTTAATGTTAAAGACCTGGAGAAGATATCAGGCCAGGATATCAACAACTACATGCGTTTTGTTAAAGCCTACAGTAAAGATGGTTCTGTTGTGACTAACTCAGAAAGAGCTGCCAAGCGTAAGCTCTGTTCACTCAGAGGAATGTATAAGTTCTTCTTCCGCTACGAGATGATTAGCAAGAATCCTACACTCCTGATCGATATGCCATCAACACACGAACAGGCAATTACAAGGCTTGATGTCAATGAAGTGTCTGAATTCCTTGATAATGTTGAGTCTGGCAACAAGCTTACATCTACACAGTTAAGACATCACAACAAGCTCAAAACCCGTGACCTTGCTCTTTTAACACTTATGCTTGGAACTGGAATCCGTGTATCTGAATGTGTTGGTCTTGATATCAATGATGTTGATTTTGATAATGACAGAATTAAAGTTGTAAGAAAAGGTGGCGCCGAAAGTTTTGTATACTTCGGTGATGAAGTCCGTGATGCACTGCTATCCTATCTTGAAGAGCGTAAAACGCTCAATCCGGAGCCTGGACATGAGAATGCATTATTTATATCATCCAAGAACAAAAGGCTCTGTGTGCGTTCTGTAGAGCTTCTGGTTAAGAAATATGCCCAGACAGTCACAACTGTAAAGCATATAACACCTCACAAATTGAGAAGTACATATGGCACAAGTCTTTATCAGGAGACTCAGGATATATACCTTGTTGCCGATGTATTAGGACATAAAGACGTCAACACAACAAGAAAGCATTATGCTGAACTTGTCGATGAGAACAGACGTAGGGCCCGCAATATGGTACATCTTCGCAAAGACTGATAAGTGAAACCGTGTCTTGCCCTAACAGTGAAAACGCCAGATGCACATCTACATGCATCTGGCGTTTTTATTATTATTTATTACCTATTATTTATTATTTATCACTTGGATCATAATAAGCACTTCCAGGTAAAGCCTTAAACTCATCGAGTGATATCTCTGGCTCTTCATCTGGCTGCTCATATATCTCTACAGGAATATTGATACCACAATTCTCATATATCCACTTGGCATCTGCCGCCTTAAGATATATAGAGCCTACAGTAACTGTCTTTCCTATATTGTTATATGAAGTCACGCTTAAACTCGTCTTATCCTGATTCCAGTATGGAGCTGAATGGATATAAGCCCCATTGCCCAAAAGACATGCATAATGACCATATGAATAGTCATTGTTGCGAATCCATGGCTGTTTTCCCTGAATATATGTCTCACCAGTCTCAACATTAGAATTGATGGCACAATGGAATGTATAAACTGGAACATAATTATTGTCCCTGAGAAGCTTATAAACTGATACAACATGGGTCGACTTATTAATTCTTATCTTGTAAGTCTGGCTGTCCTCAATAAATCTGTCTTCATCCTCTCTGGTGGTAGTTGTCTCATCGCTCTCCACAGTAAATAATGATTCATCCTGTGAAGTATCATCATCACCTGTTGAAAGCTTGTTAAGTGCTGCAAATACAACCACAGCGACTGTCATGAATACAATAAGGATAATCAGATATATCTTAGAATTACCCCCAAGAAGCCATCCTTTAAAATCTATTCTTTTTTTCTTGTTATATTTAATATCCATAATAACCTATATAATTATTTTGAGTTATAATGCTTCTCTTTAATATCAATATAATTGCAGATAAGTTCTATCGCACCTTCTTCTCCAAGCTCTCCTGAATCAAGGCATAAATCATAGCTCTTTGCCTCGCCCCACTTCTTGCTTGAATAGTAGTTATAATAACTTGCTCTTCTCTTATCTGTCTTCTGAATCATGTCTGATGCCTTGGCATCTGTTATGTTGTATAACTTCTTGACTCTCTCGATTCTTTCTTTAATATCAGCCTTGATGAATACACTTACCGCATTAGGATTATCCTCTAACGCATAATCTGCGCATCGTCCAACGATAACACATGGCTCCTTCTCAGCCAGCTTCTTGATTGCATCAAACTGTGCCAGAAATACCTTGTGATTGATTGGCATATCAACATATGAATTAGAATAACCTAATGAATAAGTATCCATAACTAATGAATATAAGAAACTGTTAGTTGGCTTCTCATCCTGTGATGCGAATAATTCCTCGCATAAGCCGCTCTGCTTAGCAGCTAACTCTAAAAGTTCCTTATCATAACACTTAATACCAAGCTTCTCTGCAAGCTTCATTCCGATATCATGTCCACCACTACCAAATTCTCTGCCTATTGTAATTACTGTGTTTTCGTTCATGGTAAGCACCTCCCATACCCTTTTATGTCTTATATTATACCATACAAAGTCTTTAAAATCCAGCTTTAATCATCTTCATAATGATCCACATGTAAAAGGATATTTCTTAAAAATTCTTTAATATCATCTGCATCATCGTTAGATACAACATTATATTCTCTCGGTGTAACACATACCATTCTCAAATCAGAATAACCCTTGGTCGAAAATGCATAGTTCTTAACCCAGCTAATCTTTTTGATAGCATCGCAGACCTCTTCCGAAGGCTTATTCCTTGTTATAATAATAAATGATATATGTGAATACATATGATGCTTCACTGGTGACTTGCCATCACCTCTTACAAAATGCGGCTCAATCTTATTAATAGCAAAATCTTTGAGTTCATTAAGCTTCTCCATACTCAGTTCATCGGAATTAATGAAAAACAGATGCTCATAAGAATTAGCATCCCATAATTTAGAAGCTTCTCCTGACGAATCAAATCTGTTATTTTTGTTATAACTGTATGCATATATAACAAACTTTTTATTGTCAAACCAGTAATTGTGATAGATATCGAATTTATCAGAGATACTATCAAGAATCAAATCAATAAACTCTCTACGTCTCATTAATATTCCTCCGAAAGATCCTTTAATACATTCTGAAAATATTCAGGAAGTGGAGCCTCAAACTCCATATACTGCTTAGTCGATGGATGTATAAACCCTAAAACCCTTGCGTGAAGTGTCTGTCCAGTAAGATTATATGGTGACCTGCCGCTGCCATACACATCATCACCTAACAGAGGGTGTCCTATGCTTGACATGTGTACACGTATCTGGTGTGTTCTTCCAGTCTCTAACTGACACTCAATATATGCATATTTCCCCATGTTTTTAAGGACTGTATAATGTGTGACAGCATTTCTGCCATTCTTATAATCAATAGCCATCTTCTTTCTGTCTGTATGATGCCTTCCTATCGGAGCATCAACAGTTCCGCTCTCTTCTTTAAAGCTGTTTAAGACTATTGCATTATACTTTCTGGTAATCGAATGGACAGCCAGTTGCTCTGATATATAATTATGCGCGTAATCATTCTTACATGCAACCAGAACTCCTGTGGTGTTCATATCTATTCTATGAACTATGCCCGGACGCATTATTCCGTTGATTCCTGACAGGTTATCCTTGCAATGATACATCAATGCATTGACAAGTGTGCCAGTATAGTGGCCCGCCGCAGGATGTACAACCATTCCCTTAGGCTTATTGACAACAATAATATCATCATCCTCATAGAGAATATCTAATGGGATATCTTCTGGCAGTATATCTGGTTCTACAAGCTCTGGAACATTTATTGCCAGAGCATCGCCCATCATAAGGCGGTAATTGCTTTTAACTGTATTACCATTAACCGTCACCCCTCCGTCTTTTATCATCTTCTGGATAAAAGACCTTGAGTAGTCGGGAAGCTCGTCAGCAAGGAACTTATCTATTCTGTCGCCCTCATTATCCGCCACAATATCTTTTAATATAACATCACTGCTCATTATCTTTTTCCTTTATGAATGGTAAAAATTCAAAATCCTTCTCATCATACACAAATAATATAAGTATTATAAGCATAATAATTCCTACTGTCACATATGAATCTGCAACATTGAATACCGGGAAATTAATAAGCTTAAAGTATAAGAAATCTCTTACATACCCTAATACAAGCCTGTCTATAAAATTGCCTATTCCACCTGCCGCAAGCAGTATCATGGAAATATATGCTGGAAGATAATGCTTCTTACATGGCATTTTAATAATAATATAGACAATTGCGCCAACAACAATACATGTTATAAGTAAAAATATTATTCTTGCGCCTGCAAACATCCCCCATGCAGTTCCTGTATTCTCAAGATAATAGAATTCAAATACATCTCTGATTACAGGTATGCCTTCTGTATTCTTTAATCCGGCTGCCGCCACTTTGGTAATCTGGTCAAGCAGCGTTAACACGAATACAGATATGACAAAATATATAACTGACTTTGTTTTTGATTTGTTATTCATATCACTACCCATCCTGTTAACAAAGTTACTGGACTATTCCCTTCAAAGCTTCTGCCATCTCTTCATCAGTTACATTCATATCAATATATGCATTGCCGAGATCTTTTAAGAGAATAAATTTAATCTTTCCTGCATCCATCTTTTTATCATTCTTAGAAGTCTTGACAACATCTTCTATTGTTATTCCTGATACAGATAATGGGAAATTATATCCATTAAACACTTCGATAATACTATCAAACTGTTCCTGTGTTATAGTATGTTTTGCCACACATATCTTAAGAGCTGCAACCATTCCTAAAACTACACATTCCCCATGATATAAAGAGAAATTCATAAGCTTTTCGATAGCATGTCCAAGTGTATGTCCAAAATTAAGTAATGCACGATCACCCTTCTCTTTAGGATCAAGCTCAACAACACGTCTCTTGATATTGCAGCTTACTGATATCATCTGGCACAGGGCATCATCATCACGATTCCTGATACTTGCTGCATTCTCTTTTAACCACTCAAAATATGAGTAATCCTTAATAAGACCATGCTTTAATATCTCTCCAAAACCGGAATTAAACTGTCTTTCATCTAATGATTTAAGTGTTGAAGTATTCATGTATACAAGCTTAGGCTGATGGAATGCTCCCACCATATTCTTATACGCTCTGAAATCTACCCCAGTCTTACCACCAATGCTTGAATCAACCTGTGCAAGCAAAGATGTTGGAACCTGTATAAATTCAACGCCTCGAAGATAACTTGCAGCCGTAAATCCTGTTAAATCGCCGACAACTCCTCCGCCTAATGCAACAAGCATGTCTTTACGGTCGAATTTATTCTTAATGAGATATTCATATACATCACATACTGTATCAATCGTCTTGCTTGGCTCACCAGCCTTAAATGTGTATACAAATACTTCATTACCAGTCTTTGCTAATTCTTCCTTGACAGCATCTGCATAGAGTGGTCCTACATTGTTGTCTGTAACTATACATAACTTACGGTTTTTAACTCCAAGCTTGTCAAAGCTCTCTGCGAGTCTATCAAAGCTATTCTCTATCACAATATCGTAGATAGGCTCGTCATTCATGTGAACTGTTATTAAATCTGGCATAATATTAAACTCCTTATAAAAAACACCTGCTACGGTTACGCAGCAGGTGGCAATATGTGTTACTTATTAAATGAAGATAAATCAATACCCCCGGCTACAAGTTCAGGTATATCTCCTGATATATCTACATTAGGAGGTGTTACAAGGAATATGTAACTTGTTATCTTCTGAAGATTACCTCTCATGGCATAACATGAGCCTGCTGAATAATCAATAATTCTCTGTGCTATCTCAACATGTATGCCTTCAAGATTAAGAACAACAGCTTTACCACTAAGAAGTGTATCTGTTATATCGCTGGCATCCTCCATTGTCTCAGGTCTTATTACAACAACCTCAAGTCCTCTTGAATTACCAGGTTTTATAGGAACAACCTTCTTTCCACCACCCGATGAAAGTTTTGGTGCAACTTTTGAATCTGAAAAATCATCCTCTTCATCTTCTACACTGGATTTCTTAGCACTTGGAAATAGTCTTTTTCTCGCTGATGCCTTATCGTCATCTTCCTCAAAGTCATCATCATATTCATCATAATCGTACTCATCATCGTAGTCGTCATCTTTCAGCTTAAATACGTTCATAACTCCATCTAATAATCCCATAATATATCTCCTAAATTAAATATTATAATTACGTGCTCCGAATATGCCTGTACCAACACGCACCATAGAAGCTCCCTCTTCTACTGCAACTATATAATCATTAGTCATCCCCATGGAAAGAACATCCATAGTAGTATTATCAATGTTTTTAGCCTTTATGTCAACAGTTATCTTGTGCAAATCACTGAAAATCTTTCTGTTATCCTCAGCATTTTCAACAAATGGAGCACTTGTCATAAATCCTCTTATAACTATATTAGGCAGAAGTGACATCTGCTTTACTGTTTCGTATGCATTATCAAGACTTATTCCGAATTTGGTATCTTCCATGCCTACATTTACCTCAACAAGTATATCTGTAACAACATTTTTCTTAACAGACTCTTTGCTGATTTCCTCTGCAAGTCTTAATGAATCAACAGAATGTATCATGCATACTTTTCCGACTATATATTTAACTTTATTGCGCTGTAAATGTCCAATCATATGCCATCTTATATCGTCTGGCATAGTCTCAATCTTATCTACAAGCTCCTGCACATAATTCTCGCCAAAATCTCTTACACCGGCATTATACGCTTCCATAAGCATCTCTACCGGCTTGGTCTTGCTTACCGCTATGAGCGTAACCTCTTCCGGATTACGTCCTGCTCTCTTACATGCAGCATCAATATTGTTCTGTACTTCTTTTAAATTATCTTTAATCATATCGCACTCACATCTCCCAATATTAATATACCATCTGGTTAGGTGTATATTTCTCAGCATTAAGAATTATCCTGTCATAGACTGATATTCCGTATGCAGAACCTTTTCTTGATATTACGTACTCATTGTTCTGGTCAATAATATCCACAAGCTTGAACACTGTATATCCGGTATTGACACAATACACACCTTTTAATTTCTCTGTCGAAGATATCACATATTTATCCGATGAATCAGGCCTTAGAATTGTCGTTCCCACTGGAAGTGCATCATTGGCAATGTATACATTATCATCTGTTGATTTATATATATCAAGTGCCTTGAAATAATTGCTTACCTCACCGTTATTATATTCCTCAACCAGCACACCTTTGGTACTGTTATTGCCGTATGTTGTAAGGTATGATTTAGGGATAACGAAGAAGCTCTGGTCAGTAACCGCTGATGCAGGTATCTTCAATCCACTTCTGCTTGATGAGCTTAGCTCAATGTTGATATATCTTTCTGTAACATATCTTACCATATATTTTTCAAGTGTAATCTTGCCAAAATACCCACCATTATTATTGACAATTGAAAATGGACACGAAACTGATATGTTATCTTTTAAAATCTTGATTGAGACAGAATTCTTACTTGATAGGTCATACTTGTCTATATCATTCTTAGTCAATGGAATACATATGTACCATGTCTCATCTGTAATAATCTTATATGCCGGATTATCCTTTACAACAATATCCTCTGTCTTTAAGTTATTCTTCTTGTAATTGTTCTTGTTGAACATATCTGTTGTCAGATTTTCCGGTGTTATATCCTCATATCCATCAGTGTAATATACAACCGTTCCTGTCTCCTCTGCCACAACAGTCTGAAACAGATTCTGGCTTCCTGTGCTTGCAACTATGCTGTCAAGATTGGCAATAATACTCTCGTTCATAGACTGAAGCACCGCAGAATTAAGCTCTGTCTTCAAATCATATATATCGCCAAAATTACTTCCATCATAATTAGCTTTGAAATTATTAAGCATGGATTTAATAGTAGACAAATCCTGTTTAGATAGTGAATTCTCATCACTTTTCTTGTACTGTGACAAAATCTGGGATACTCGTCCTGTCTCATCAACTGTGTACACCGTATCTCCTACCTTAACACGACCGCCTTCTTTTTGATAGTAATTGATATTACCTGAATAATTAGAATTGACAATTTTTTCCGTTCTAAGTGCAATTCCTGTAAATGTCGCATTGGATGTCAAAGACCCCAGATCAACTTCATATGTCTGAACCTTTGACTTTAACATATACATGATAATAAAAGCTATTATATAAAATAAAATAACTGCGAATATTGCAGCCGCCGCTCTTGGCTTTCTTTTATATTTAACAACTTTTTGTCTTTTTTTATTCTTACTCTTACTCTTGCTTCCACTAGCCATAAGAAAATCCTTTACATATAATCTACACGCATCAGTAAGAATGGAAAGCCTCTCAGTATATTGGATATATTACTGGTATATCTCACGCCATTCCATATCACCACGCTCTAATGACTTGATAAGAAGTTCAGCCGTGGCAAGATTAGTTGCGAGTGGAATATTATACATATCACACAATTTACATATGTTACCGGCATCTGGTTCATGAATGTTAGGATTTTCTGCTTCACGCAGGAATATAACAAGATCCATCTGATTATGTTCAATCTCTGCACATAACTGCTGGTCTCCCCCTAAATGTCCTGCAAGGAACTTATGAACCGACAGATTAGTAACATCTTCTATGAGCTGCCCTGTTGTTCCAGTTGCAAATAACTGGTTTTTACTAAGTATACCATGATATGCGATACAGAAATTCTGCATCAGTTTTTTCTTTGAATCATGAGCAATAAGTCCAATATTCATATGAATCTCCATTTCATGCATGTATATAATCTTTAACCTTTAAAGTCCTTAGCAAATATATCATCGTCTTTAATTACATTCCTCTGGAGACTTATGTTAAGCACAATCCCCATCGACATCATAAGAACAAGCAAAGACGTAAGGCCGTAACTAAAGAATGGCAATGGCAGACCTGTATTAGGAAGAATCTGTGTTACAACTCCCAGATTAATAAAAGCCTGGAAACTTATATAAGCCGCCACCCCACAGCATATTAACCTTCCAGCAAAGTTTTTCGCCCTTACCGCTGTAATTATACACTCAATAACTATTGCTGACAATAGAATTATCACTGCCATACAGCCGGCAAAGCCTAATTCTTCGCCTATAACTGCAAATATAAAGTCTGTATGCGCCTCTGCTATATAATTGGCATTTTTCATGGATGTAGGATCATCATTGTCAAGTCCCTTTCCTGACAACTGACCTGAACCGATAGCTTTAACTGCATATTCCTGCTGATACACACCGGCATCATTCTCTTCCGGATGAAGGAACGAAACAATTCTGTTTCTCTGATAATCCTTAAGGAAGAACACCTTGTTATTCTCATTGCTTATATAGAATAACGACCCGACCATAACCGGAACTATAACAAGAATCGCAATTCCAATCGTCTTATAACTTATCCCCGCACAGAATATAATCGTAAACAATATGATAAATGTAAGAATTGTTGTCGACAAATCTGGTTGCAGGAAAATCAGAAATAGCGGAAATCCTAAAACACATGCTAAAATTATCAAAAAACGCCAGTCATTAATTCTATCCTTATACATAGAAACAAGCTTGGCTGTCACAAGTATAAGGATAAGCTTTGATAATTCAGAAGGCTGGAACTGGAATCCCAGCACCTGAATCCATCTCTTGGCACCATGACTGGATTTACCAGCCACCTTAACAAGTACAAGAAATATTATATTAATCACATACCAGACCCAGTAATACCTAAGAATCCAGTTATAATCCACAAATGATATGAATAACATTAAAGAGACAGCTAACACAAGTCCAAAACACTGTCTAAGAGTATATTTCGGATTAGCACTATTGATAACAACAATACCATACAGTGCTGTTATCATAAGTATTAATAACAGTCTGAAATTATATGATTTTAATTGATACTTCTTAAACATACAAACTCCTAAAGGAATAACTATTTGTCACTATTACGCATATCCTTTATAGGAATATTAGCGTATAACGCTGGTACTGAACCATTAGTTGTATCTGATTCAGTTGATGTGATCTGGATATCCAGTCCTTCTGCGTCAATGACCATATATTTTGATATTACTTTGATAATATCATTTTTAATCATTTCCATTACCTCTGGTGAACAGTTAGCGCGGTCAGAAACAAGTAAAAGCTTTAATCTGTCTTTAGCAACATCACCAGAGCCCTTTTTCTTAAATAAATCCATTAAGCTCATTATAATAGTCCCCCGTATATTTTTTACTTACCGCTCTTAAATAAAGAAGAAAGCTTCTTAAAGAATCCACCTTTTCCATTAAGATCAAGAAAATCTACTTCCTCACCAGTAATTCTTCTACATATATTCATATATGCCTGTCCTGCAAGTGAATCATCACCAACAAGTGGCTGTCCCTTATTAGTTGCAACAACGATATTTTCGTCATCTGGAACAGCACCGATAACATTGAGCTGTAAAATGTCATTGACATCCTCAATTGACATCATCTCGCCTCTGTTAACCATATCCATTCTGATTCTGTTAACAATAAGGTCTTCATGATCCTTGAGTCCATGAGCGTCAAGAAGTCCTACAATTCTGTCAGCATCTCTTATCGCTGATACCTCTGGAGTTGTAACTACTAAAGCTCTGTCAGCTCCAGCGATTGCGTTCTGGAATCCCTGCTCAATACCTGCTGGGCAGTCAAGAATTATGTAATCAAAGCCTTCTGGATCAGCCTTTAACTCATCAATAACCTTAATCATCTGTTCAGGAGATATAGCTGACTTGTCTCTTGTCTGTGCTGTTGGAAGCAAGAATAACTTAGGACATCTCTTATCTGTGATTAATGCCTGCTTGATTCTGCAGTTTCCCTCAACAACATCTACGAGATTGTATACAATTCTGTTTTCCAGACCTAATACAACATCAAGATTTCTAAGTCCTGTATCTGTATCAATCATAACAACTTTTTTACCAAGCTTGGCAAGTCCTGTACCAATATTAGCAGTTGTTGTAGTCTTACCAACGCCACCCTTTCCAGATGTAACAACAATAACTTCGCTCATTACGCGCCTCCTATTATCTTTTATTAATTATTTTTCATATTCCTGCATAGATATAATTATGCTTCAATACGTTTATTAAATCAACCCTAATTAATGTTAATATCTTCAATAACATCAGAAGATAAATCTTCAATATATATATTGCCATCTTCTACAAATGCAATCTTAGGCTCTACATTCTTTGACTGCTTATTAAGCCTTGACAGCCTTGCTCTCTTTATCTTGGCAGTTACTGATGTATCTGAACTTCTGGCAATTACATCAGCTATCTTTATCTGCATAGGGCTCATATCAAGTGCAACTACGAATGAATTGCCGTTGCCGCCTGCCCCTGCATATACATTGCCTTTAAGGCTTCCAAGAACAATGACATTACCCTTGGATATAACTCTTCCTCCGGGGTTAACATCACCTAATATTATGACACTTGTCTCTGATTCAAGAACCTGACCGGAACGCAGTGTTCCTTTGTAGAACAGCCCGTCAGCATTGCCATTGACAAGAAGTGAATCACTTGAAATACTCTCGTTCTGTTTTCCATCAGCATTGCTCTTATTGTCGAGCACACATATTATCTTCATGTTAGTTGACTCTTCAATTACATCTAACAATTCCTGCTGTTCCTCATTAGACAAATCTCTTCCCTCAAATGCCATAGCCATATCAGCAGTGCCAAAGAAGGAAGCTGATTGTGTAAATTTCTCTTTTACAAGGCTTTTCAATTCTTCAAAACTTATATCATCATCAAGAATAACTGTTATACCCTGCTTATTGCTTTTAATTATAACTGAATTATTCACACCGCACCTCACATTCTTCTCAATACAAACATATATATTTTAAAGTTTTTTTTAATATTATTCAAGTCCAAAGTACGTTTTTAAAATATTAGCTGTAAGTGTTGCTGTATATCCACTTCCGTAGCCATTTCTGATGATAACAGACATCGCTACCTGAGGATTTTCATAAGGAGCATAGCTTATCATTGTTGCATGGTCAGGTTTGCTGCTGCTCTCCTGTGCAGTACCTGTCTTGGAACCAACAGTGATGCCAACATTCTTGACATCTGCATATGATTCTGTTGCAAGATACATGCCATAATGTACTGCATTCCATATACCCGAACTTATATTCATTGTAGATGCAACCTCTGCCTCATTCTCTCTTATGAGATTGCCGCTGTTATCAGTTATCTTGTCAACCAGTGTGAGATTATAACATGTTCCACTGTTTGCAATTGTTGTAACATATCTGGCAAGATTCAGGGCACTGTACTGGTGAGTTCCCTGACCGATTGCTGAACGTATGGCATCCTCTGTAGATGCGTGCGGCGCTTTCTCAGATATCTCAATTCCAGCCTTAGTAGCAAGTCCCATCTGCTCCGCATAATTCTTAAGGATACTCAGCGCATAGGTACTGTTATAATTACCATCCCTTAACTTACCAAGCCTGAATCCGACATTGTAAAAGTACACGTTACATGAATCCCTTATCGCTGTAGATACGTTCTCTGTTCCATGTCCCCATCTCTGCCAGCATCTTGGTGGTGGGTCAATCTCATTAAATGTTCCTGAACAGAAAAACTCTGTCGAAGTATCTATAACTCCCTGATCAAGTCCTGCTATTGAAGAACATATCTTAAAAATTGAACCCGGCGCATTCTGTGCCTGTGTTGCATAATTAGTAAGCGGCTTAGAATTATCATTGCTGAGCTTAGAATAATACTCTGCATCAACTGTACCTGACATCTTGTTATTGTCGTAACTTGGATATGACACAAGTGCCAGAACCTTTCCTGTATTAGGGTCCGTCATGACACATGAACCAGAACATGGGTCTAATGCCAGCTCCGCTGGTGTTATCTTCTTAGTTGTTATAGCATCAACCATAAAATTATATGGCGACATTCTGTTTTCCCTGATATAAGTATAGTCATCCTCTGAATCAAGATAGCCCTGCTCAAACAAAATCATGATAAGCTGTCTTCCAGTGATATCTACATTGTCAACCATATACTTGTACATCTTCTTGGAGAAATTATTATCTACGTATAACTGGTCAATAATATACTGACATAAAATGTCATATGATTCTGAAAGGCTTGTATACTGCTGGTCAGCAAGTAACGACATATCAATCCAGTTCTGTGTTATACCATACTTTAAAAGCTCTGTAAGACTTGTATTATTCTCATTAATCCAATCCTTATAGAGAGCATCATTAGTATCGACCTTGCTTGTATTAAATATCTTGTTAGAGCACAATAAATCCTTGTAGATATACCATATATAAGCCTTCTGTTCATCTGTAAGACTGCCGTACTTAGTACTTCCATATCTTAATTCATTCTCAAGCCATGCAAATGTATTATCCTTCTTCACAAGATAACTGTTATATACTTCTGTCTCTGCCTCATGTTCACAGAGTGCCATCTTGTCAAGTGATATAAGGTTATTGTTAACAAGGGCAAAGTAAATCTCTTTAATCGGTATATTAATTCTTGAGACTTCACCTGATGAGTTATATTGGTACTTCTCATCACCAGATGTTATATAAGTGAGTAGTATCTGAACAATCTGGTCTTCAATCTTTTCGTATATCTCTTTCTGGAGATTAATATCTATCGTAAGATAAACATCATTACCTGCAACAGCATCTGTCTCTTCAACGACCTCTGTTATACGTCCAACGGTATCGACATATACTGTCTTAGAACCCTTTGTACCTGCAAGCTCTGTCTCCATCGCCTGTTCTATGCCAGTCTTACCAACAACATCATTATTCTCATAAGTATTACTCTGGGCATTAAGTGTCTCTAACTCTGTAGTGGAGATAGTACCCGTATATCCTAATACCTGTGAGCAGTACACACTGTTAACATATCTTCTTACATACTGCTGTTCAACGATAACGCCCGGAAGGTCTCCTGAATTCTCAAGAACAGCAGCCATGGTATCATCTGATACCTCATTGGCAATTGTAAAGCTTACATATCTGTTATATGAATTGGCAGACATGTTAACTCTTAAATTAATGATTTCAAGAAGATGCTCTACGCTGTAATCATCCTTGTTAATCTCATATTTGTTACAAAGGAAATCAATCATCTCATTAGCTGATGAATTCCTCTGTTCGTCTGTAAGCTCTGATAAAGTTCTGGCACCGTATGTATCTCTCTTAAATCTTAACAAAGCATTATCTGAAACTGTATATGCAAATCCGCCTGCACCGTCCGATACAATCTGAAAATCATTGGCAAATTTATCATTCTTTGACTCGATAATTGTAAGTGTCTTCTCGATTGCAGAATTGATAGAATTATTCTTAATTGTTGTGCTTGAATATGTTCCGCTGTCGCTTATCTTAACAGCAAACGCAATCTCATTGTACGCAAGCAGGACACCATTCTTGTCAAATATTCGTCCTCTTGTCGCAGCAACACTTGTTGTCTTTTTTATTGAATCAGACAAAGATGAAACATATGAATCTCCATTGATTATCTGAAGATTGAAAATTCTGCCGACAATAATGGAAAACATAACTATAAAGACCAGTACTAATGGTACAATTCTTGACTTTAGTAAACTTAGAATGTAATCAAATGTCTCTCTCATTTACCTCACCTAATCTCCTCTTATCCTTGCTCTTTAAGTATGGATTCAGCTTTAATATCGGTTTAACAATAATAAGCATTATAAGCGCACTGTAAAGCATCTCTGGAATAATAATCTTATTCAGGTAAAATCCATAATCAAGGTCATTATGAAGCATGAAGATTCCAAAATAAGAACCTGTCTCGAATACAAAATCTCCAATAATTGTAAAAATAACCGGGAGTGCTATATTGTTCTCCTCGTACTTGTTAAAGAACAATCCTGAAACATATCCTACAACAGTAAATACAAGTGATGAATATCCTAATGCGTTAGGTGAATACACATCATACATAAATCCCGAGAAGAATCCTACGAACATTCCTTCATTGCTTCCGTTGATATAACCAAAGATAACTGGCAAGAGTATCATGAAATTAGGCATAACTCCGCCTAATCTGATAGCTCTCCCCAGTGTAGTCTGCAATGCTATAAATATTATTATTAAAATCAGTTCTACGATTTTCCTTTTCATTTAATTACCAGAATCCTTTAACTTTGTGATAATCAAAACTTCCTGCAGATGCTCAAAATCAACTGCTGGCACAAGATAACCAGACTGTGTAAGATTATTCACATCCAGCGATACATCTTTAGTATACCCAATCAGAATTCCTGATAAATACTTGTCACTGATATTAGAAGTTACAATCTTATCTCCATTCCTGACATTAACAGAACTGTTAAAATACTTTACGCTTATGAATCCGCTGTCCATAAGCTTGATATCACCTTCAACGGTACATTTATCTCCGGTATCTATAAGCTGTCCACTCACAAAGCTTCCATCTTCTATAACTGTCTTGACTATGGCAGAATGTGCATTAACAGAAGTAACAATTCCTACTAATCCTCCTGATGCAACAACATTCATATCAACCTGTATGCCTTCCTCGCTGCCCTTATCAATTATGAATGTCGAATACCAGTTGTCTGATGATGTCATGATAATTCTGGCTCCAACCTTAGGATAATCTTCATACTGTGCATCAAGCTCATACAGACTTCTAAGTCTGTCAAGCTCATATGTATCCTGCTTTAATCTGTTATTCTCTTCAGTAAGGCTATCTACTGTATTGTGCAGTGATTCATTCTCTTCAAGAAGTCTGCTGACTTCCTGAAGCTGGTCATACTTATCGTTAGTCCACAATCCAATATAATTCATTCCCTTCTGGATCGGCATGACAACATATGCAACCGCATTCGTCAATGGGGATGATATTTTATCAGTTATAAAACTAACACCTATAAATAAGACACATACAACACACACAGCTATCAGAATATATTTGGATGTAAAATAATCTGATAATTTCCTTCTCATCTTAATCCTCCACGCTATGAGTATTAATACACAACTTATTAATCGTATACTTTATCCTGTGGTGTGTATGCGATTCCCTCAAACTCTGGATTAGTAACAACTCCCATAAGGCCTCTTACAACACTCTCTGATGGATTCTCAACAACATTAACCTTAAGGTTAGTCTCTCCATTAATAAATGTCTCAAGATTGTTGATATTAGATGTACCACCTGAAACATAGATACCATTCTTTATGATATCTGCTGCAAGTTCTGGTGGTGTTCTCTCTAAGATTACTTTAATTGAATCCATTATTGAATGAAGCGGATCAATTATAGCCTGATATATTACATCTGATGATATATCAACGCTTACAGGAAGACCTGATAATACATTACGTCCAAATCCTGGTGCAAATGTCTCATCACACTTGATAGCACTTCCTATCTGCTTCTTTAAACCTTCTGCCGTCTTGCTTCCTATAACAAGATTGTAAACCTTTCTGATATGGCTGATAATGCAGTCATCAAGCTTGTTACCGCCTATCTTGACTGATTTGCTGATTACAATTCCACCAAGAGAAAGAACTGATATCTCAGTTGTCTCTGCTCCGATATTGACAATCATGGTACCTCTTGACTTAGTTACATCAAGACCTGCACCGATTGCATCTGCAACTGGCTTGTCTACTATGAATATATTCTTGGCTTTAACCTTAGAATCTGCAACAAGTTCATAGAACGCTCTCTTCTCAACCTCTGTTACATCTGTTGGAACAGCTATATAAAAGTCTGTATTGCCTGTATTCTTCTTGTCGCCATTAAGCTTATTATAAAACTGTAAAAGAAGTGTCTCCATATTCTCAATATCAGCAATAACACCATACTTAACAGGGAATGAAACCTGAATATTTTCTGGTGCCTTCTCATACATCTCATATGCCTCATCACCGAATGCAAGAAGATCCTTCTTATTAGCAATAGCTATGATATTCTTCTCATTAAGAATCTGTTCCTTATCTTTACAGCACATTTTAAAATTGCTAGTACCTATATCAACGCCGTAAACAGTACCCATATTTGTACCCCTTTCAGTTATATATATTCTTTTTCTTTTAAACTCACATAATCATTGTCCCCAATAATTATATGATCCAGCAGATGAATTCCAAGGAGCTCACCTGCATCATAGACATTCTTTGTCACTGAAATATCATTACCACTTGGTGTCGCATCCCCACTCGGATGATTGTGAAGCAGTACAATGTAAACTGCGCCATACTTCAATGCCTGTAAAAATATATCTCTCAGACTTACAAGTGAAGCATTAATCGTTCCAATCGTAAGCACCATCTCTTTGATAAGGCTGCACTTATTGTCCAGCAATACAAGCATAAGATGTTCCTGTGTAAGATGTCTTAAATCCTCCATATAATATGATGCTATGGAGGCAGAATCTGAAAACTTTAGTTTCTTTAATGCTGTCTGCTTTGCCATTCTTCTTGACAATTCGCATATACACTGTATCTGCACCGCTTTGACAGTGCCGACTCCCTTAATCGTAGTAAGCTCTTCTACTGAAAGATTGATAAGTCCAAGCAGACTATTCTCTGAATCTGCTGACCTTCCAAGCTTTAATATAGCTTCAGCCAGTTCTGTTGAATCTTTACCGGTTGTCCCTACTCTTAATATTGCTCCTAAAAGCTGTGTATCTGTCAATGACTTTGCGCCATATGCAAGACAGCGTTCATAAGGTTTATTATCCTGTGTCATCTAACCCTTTCCGTTCAAGGCGGATTCAATATACATAAACTATATAACCTTATACACTACAATTGCAAGAATCACGCCTATAATACTGGCTATAGTTATGCGTATCTGTAATGCAAATGTAATAACCAGAATACCAAGATCCAGAATCAGCGGATTGCCTGAATTATTAATTCCAAATGTATTGCCATATGACAGCCATAAAAGACCTGGCACTTTTGCTGTGACTTCTGATATAAGTCCTCCTACAACAACACCTATAAGGATAAACAACAATAAAAGCCATCCATTCTTATACTTTGATAAATTATTCATACCCTCATCCTATCCTTGATTATTCTCGCATTAAACCAAATTGTATTATATCATACCATTTTTTAATTGTACACAGCAGTTTAAAGATTAATTAAGCCTTCTTCCGACATTTTCTGCATACTCATCATAATTCCAAGCTTAGCGTGATACCATGTAAGACCACCCTGGAAATACACAGAATATGGTGGCTTTAATGGACCATCTGCTGATAATTCTATAGATGAACCTTGTACAAATGCACCTGCTGCCATAATAACATCGGCGTCATATCCAGGCATTGCCCAAGGTTCAGGTGTAACATAACTGTCAACTGGTGCTGCCGCCTGTATTCCTTTACAGAATGCTATAAGTCCCTTATCTGTTCCAAGCTCAACAGCCTGTATAATATCATATCTTGGCTCGCTGCCATTAGGAATAACAGGGAATCCTAATCTCTCATACGCGTTAGCCGCAAATATTGCACCTTTGATTGCGCCTGCAACAACTGTTGGTGCAAGGAATAATCCCTGATAAAATGACGAATTAACTCCAAGTGTTGCGCCTACCTCTTTGCCTAAGCCCGGTGAAGAAAGCCTGAATGCAGCCTGCTCTATATATTCCTTCTTACCAGCAATATATCCGCCGCAAGGTGCAAGTCCGCCTCCCGGATTCTTGATAAGTGAGCCGACAACCATATCAGCTCCTATCTCTGATGGCTCGATTCTTTCAACAAATTCTCCATAACAGTTATCAACCATGCATATGCAGTCTGGCTTAATTCCTTTGATAAAGCTTATAAGCTCGCCAATTCTTTCTACTGACAATGTAGGTCTGCTTGCATATCCTTTTGAACGCTGTATTGTTACAAGCTTTGTTCTCTCATTGATGGCTTTCTTTATTCCATCATAATCAAAGCTTCCGTCTGGCAGTAAATCAACCTGTGCATAAGTCACGCCGTATTCAGCAAGGCTTCCTCTTGATGGTCTTATTCCTATAATCTCATCCATTGTATCATATGGCTTGCCAACTGGTGATAAAAGCTCATCACCCGGTCTTAAATTAGCAGATAAAGCTATATTAAGCGCATGTGTTCCACATATAATCTGTGGTCTTACAAGTGCAGACTCAGTCTTGAATATATCTGCATACACCTGTTCAAGTGTATCTCTTCCGTCATCATTGTAACCATAACCACTTGTTCCTGACAGATGCATCTCTGCAACCTTGTTCTTCTGCATTGCAGCTATAACCTTCATCTGGTTATATTCAGCAGTCTTATCAAGCTCTTCAAATCTTTCTTTAAGCCCATCAAGAATATTTTCTGAGTACTCAAGCACCTTGTCTGATATTCCAAGGCTTTCATACATCTCTTTCATTGTATTTTCCATTATATTTTATTCCTCCACAATATTTCTTTTATCCAGTGAGTCCACTATATTTCTTTTATGCAGCGTGTCCACTATATAATCAAGTATTTTTTCCTTTGAGTAGTCAAAATCCGGATAATTAATCCAGTCGACATCACGCTCACGCCTAAACCACGTAAGCTGTCTCTTCGCATATCTTCTTGAATTCTGTTTTATAAGCTCCTTTGTCTCCTCAAGGCTTTGTTCGTTATTAAAATAATCAAACAGCTCCCTGTATCCAATCGCCTGCATAGACTGGTCCTCGTATTTAAGTCCCTTGTCAAGAAGCATGCGCATCTCATCTAACAATCCATTATCAAACATGATGTCAACTCTTTTGTCAATCCTGTCATACAGCCTTTTTCTGTCATCATTAAGCACAAAATATGCAAAATTATAATCTGAACTTTTCTCTCTTTGCTGTTCGTTATGAACTGAAAACTTCTGCCCTGTTGAGTAGTAATATTCCAGTGCCCTTATTACCCTCTGTGTATTATTAGGATGTATCGACTCTGCTGACTTCTCATCAACTTCTCTCAGCTTATCATGAATATACTCTTTTCCATATTCCTCAAGCATCCTGTTAAATTTATCACGAAGTCCGCTCTGCTTTTTTTCGCTCTCTTCATCAAAACTGCCGTCAAAATCTATATCATATAATACTGCCTGAATATAAAATCCTGTTCCACCCGTTATTATAGGTATTTTACCTTTCTTGTAAATCTCACTCACAGCTTCATCTGCCATCTGCTTAAATCTGGCAGCATTAAAGTCCTCTGTAGGTTCAAGCACGTCTATAAGATAATGCTTAACTCCATCCATCTCTTTCTTAGTCACCTTGGCAGTACCGATATCCATATATCTGTATACCTGCAGGGCATCTGCGCTGATTATCTCACCATTAATGCGCTTTGCAAGCTTTATGGATAAATCTGTTTTTCCAACCGCTGTCGGTCCTGTTAATATCACTAAAGGTTTCATAATTCATTCCTTAACTCTTCTTACTAAACAATCCATTATTACTTGAATGTCAATTCTTTCTTGAATGTCATTTTTTAAAAAAATGTATTATATGATTCGCTTGAATTTCTTTTCAATCTCATACTTTGTCATCACTATAAGAGTTGGTCTGCCATGTGGACAGTTAAATGGATTATCAGCCTTTGAAAGCTCATATATAAGCTCTCTTGCCTCCTCAAAGGATATCTTATTATTTCCTTTGATTGCAGCTTTACACGACATTGTTGCAACTCTCTCCGCAAGCAGTTCATATCCAAATCCACTCTCATCTGTCATATTATCTAACAGGTCAATAAACATCTGTAAATAATCTATCTTAGGCAGATTAGCCGGCACACCTGTTATCTTATATGTCTTATCTCCAAAATTTTCCAGTTCAAATCCAATTTTATAGAAGCAGTCCATATTCTCCTCAAGCACCTGAAGCTCTTTCATGTTAAGCTCCACAATAACCGGAGGCATTATCATCTGCGATTCGGCATCTGACTCTTTTATCTTTTTCATAAGACGCTCATATATAACTTTTTCATGTGCGGCATGCTGATCCATCATGTAAAACTTATCTTCAAATTCCACAAGCCAGTATGTATCAAATAACTGTCCTATTACCCTGTACTTGCTCTTATTATCAGCATCAAGGAATGAATCTGTAAACAGTCCTATCTGCTTTGCTTCTGCTCTTTTAACCTCAAACGGCGCAGCATCTTCTTTTATCATCTGCTGTGACCTTTTAATTTCAAAAGGTTCAGGAAGCCTCTCTTCTTTTTTCTTAGGCTGCGGCTGTGGCTGTGGTTGGATGATTTTACTATACTGTGCCACTGGTTTTGTCATATTATTTTTATCACTGTTCACATCCCCAGCTTTTGTCAAATCCTGATCTGATTTGGCACTGATATTATCATTTGTCTTTGCAGCCTGTTTTGATGGTGCTGGTTCGTCAAGTGTGACCGACACTGCCAGATCCATTCTTTTAAGTGATTCCACAAGCGTTGCATACACAAAATCATAAACCACTTCATTCTTTGAAAATCTCAATTCCATCTTCTGTGGATGCACATTGACATCAATTATGTCAGGTTCGATTTTAAAATGAATTGCTGTAAAAGGATAATTATGAGGCATTATAAATCCTTTATATGCATCCTCTATAGCCTTGGTTATCACACTGCTCTTGATAAATCTTCCATTGATATAGTAATTCTCATACGAACGGTTGCCACGGACTATCATAGGTCTTCCGATATATCCGCTTATCTCTATATCCTGTGTCTTCCCTGACACCTCTATAAGATTATGGGCATAATCCCTTCCATACACGCCATATATTATATCTTTAAGATTCATATTGCCTGATGTATGAAGCTTGTTCTGGTTATTGTTAATAAACCTGAACGATATATCAGGATGTGACAGTGCAAGATGTTCTACAAGATTGCTTACATACCCTGCCTCTGTTGAAGCTGTCTTTAAAAACTTCCTTCTTACAGGTGTATTATAGAATATATTTCTTACAATAATTGTTGTGCCTTCCGGCGCACCAATCTCATCAAGAGATTTCTCTTCTCCACCCTCACATACATATCTGTAGCCAGAGATGTCATCCATAGTCTTAGTGATAAGCTCAACCTGGGAAACAGCCGCTATGCTTGATAACGCCTCGCCTCTGAATCCAAGCGAAGACACACTCATAAGGTCTTCTATTGATTTAATCTTACTTGTGGCATGTCTTAAAAATGCTTTAGGAATATCATCCTTAGGGATTCCGCAGCCATTATCTGTAATTCTGATAAACGATATGCCGCCATCCTTAATCTCAATTGTTATCGCACTTGAGCCAGCATCTATAGCATTCTCCACCAGCTCTTTCACAACAGAAGAAGGTCTTTCAACGACCTCTCCTGCCGCTATCTTATTGATTGTCTCTGAATCCAGAATGTTAATTCCCATCTTTGCCTCCAAGTATGTAATCAGCTTACCATCTGTTATTAATCTTGCCCTGAAGCTTGTACAAAGTATTTAGCGCATCTATAGGTGTCATTCTTCCTATATCAAGGCTCTTAATCTCTTCCACTATAGAGTCGTCACTTACTGTATCAAATAAAGACATCTGCTTTACCTCAAGCTCATCAACTTTTCTGTACTCTTCCTTTATCTTGTCAACCTTTTCAGAATACATTGCAATATCTTTGGCTTTCTGAGATATATCCGCACTGCTTAATTCTGCAACAAGCTCTTTCGCTCTTAATATAACTGAATCAGGAACTCCTGCAAGTCTTGCAACCTGAATACCGTAACTCTTATCAGCTCCACCTTTGACTATCTTTCTAAGGAATACGATATCATCGCCTTTTTCCTTTACCGCTATACAGTAATTGTTAACTCCGTCAAGCGTTCCCTCTAACTCTGTAAGTTCATGGTAATGTGTCGCAAACAGTGTCTTTGCTCCAAGTATCTTAGTATTAGCTATGTGCTCAACAACCGCCCACGCTATGCTAAGACCATCAAATGTACTTGTGCCTCTTCCTATCTCATCTAATATAAGCAGACTGTCTGGTGTTGCATTTCTTAATATGTTGGCAACCTCTGTCATCTCAACCATGAAAGTTGACTGGCCAGATGCGAGGTCATCAGATGCACCTACTCTTGTAAATATTCTGTCCACTATACCGATATTAGCTGACGAAGCTGGCACAAATGAACCAATCTGAGCCATAAGGACAATAAGCGCAGTCTGTCTCATATATGTAGATTTACCTGCCATATTAGGTCCTGTTATTATGGAAACCCTGTTAGCACCATTGTCAAGAAGCGTATCATTAGCTATAAACATATCATTAGGTATCATCTTCTCAACTACCGGATGTCGCCCATCTTTAATGTTGATGATTCCCTTTTCATTGATAGATGGTCTGACATAATTATTAGTTGCGCTGACAGATGAAAGTGATGCCATAACGTCTATCATCGCAATAGATTTTGCTGTGTTAAGCACACGCGATGCATTCTTTGATATCTCATTACGCACCTGACAGAACAATTCATACTCCAAACTGTTTAACTTATCCTCTGCGCCGAGAATAATATCTTCAAGATGTTTAAGCTCATCTGTTGTATATCTCTCAGCATTGGTAAGTGTCTGTTTTCTTGTCCAGTCCTCCGGCACAAGATTTTTGAACGAATTAGTTACTTCAAGATAATATCCGAATACCTTATTGTACTTAATACGCAGGTTTTTGATTCCCGTATTTTCTCTTTCACGGACTTCTATATCAGCAAGCCACTGCTTGCCCTCTGTCTTAGCCTTACGGAATTCATCAGCTTCCTTTGAATATCCATCCTTAATCATTCCACCATCACGCATGGCTATAGGTGGGTCATCGACAATAGCTGAATCTATAAGCTCATATATATCAGATAAATCATCAATCTGTTCATTTAACTTCTTTACCAGCTCTGACTGGAAACTTCCTATCACCATCTTGATAGGTGGAAGCATCTGCAATGAATTTTTAAATGCTATTAAATCCTTAGGATTAGCAGACATACAGCTTATCTTAGCCATAAGTCTTTCAAGGTCATACACAGGGCTTAGATATTCTCTTAATTCTTCCCTGTCTATAGCCCTGGTATTAAGCTCCTCTATAGCATCCTGTCTTAGTATTATCGAATCCTTGTCAACCAATGGCTGCTCTATCATATTTCTTAATGTTCTTGCTCCCATTGCAGTCTTAGTCTTATCGAGTACCCATATAAGTGAGCCTTTTCTCTGCTTTTCCCTCAAAGTCTCGACAAGCTCAAGATTTCGTCTTGATGAGCTGTCTATAAGCATATATTTTCCTGTTGTGTAAGGTGTTATGCTTATGATATGAGACATGTCACTTTTCTGTGTCTCGTACAGATATTGAAGAAGTGCCCCGGCAGCCATTATTCCTGCAGGATAATCTGTAAGTCCAAGCCCTGCAAGGTTATTGACATGGAAATGTTCCATAAGCCTTCTTGCACACTCACCATCATCAAAATATCTGTTTTCAAGAATTGACATGGCTATTCCAAGTTTTTCATTAACCGCTGTAAGATCTATTCCGCTCATGGCAAATGCATCATTGACAATTATCTCAGATGGCACGAACTTATTAATCTCATCAATAAGCTCATGCTCAGATTCAACCTCTGTCACATAATAGTCACCAGTAGTGAAATCACATATAGAAAGTCCGCATACATTGCCCTGATAGCATATGCTGAACAAATAATTATTCTTTGATTCATCAAGTCCTGACGTGTTAAGATTAGTGCCCGGTGTGACAACCTTTATTACTTCTCTCTTAACAATTCCCTTTGCCTGTTTAGGGTCTTCCATCTGCTCACATATGGCAACCTTGTAGCCTTTGGAAACAAGCCTGTTTATGTATAACTCAGCAGCATGAAAAGGGATTCCACACATCGGTGCTCTCTCTTCCTGACCGCAGTCTTTTCCTGTCAGTGTCAGTTCAAGTTCCTTTGATGCAGTAAGAGCATCATCAAAAAACATTTCATAGAAATCACCAAGTCTGTAAAAAAGAATGCAGTCCTTATATTCTTCCTTAGTATTCAGATAATGCTGCATCATAGGTGAAAATTCAGCCATTATTAAATCCTCTTTCCCATATAATAGAATCCTTTACACTCTGTAAGAAGAACCTTCACTGTTGTTCCTATAAGTTCATCTCCGCCCGGAAAATGAACGAGCATATTATTAGTCATCCTGCCTGTAACAAGTCCCGGCTCATGGTCGTCAAGTGATTCTACAAGTACATCTGCTGTTGTATTCTCATATCTGGCACTTATGCTGTGTGAAACCTCGCCAACCGTATCTAACAGCCTGTTAAATCTGTTCTTGACAACATCCTCTGGAACCTGGTTATCCATTGTGGCAGCAGGTGTGCCAGTTCTCTTTGAATATATGAATGTATATGCACTGTCAAATTTAGCTTTTCTTACCACATCAAGTGTATCTTCAAAATCTTCCTCTGTCTCGCCCGGAAATCCAACGATAATATCTGTTGTAAGCGACACATCTGGCAGCTTCTCTCTTATACGCTCAACCCACTCAAGGTATCTTTCCTTAGTGTACTGGCGGTTCATGACTTTAAGGATTCTTGAACTTCCTGACTGTAATGGGAAATGTATGTGGTTACATATCTTAGATGACTCACTCATGACGTCAAGCAGTTCATCACTGAAATCCTTAGGATGAGGAGTCATGAATCTTATTCTCTCAAGTCCTTCAATCTTTTCAATCTCTTTAAGAAGTTCGGCAAAACTTACCGGTGAATCCAGTGTCTTGCCATATGAGTTAACATTCTGTCCAAGAAGCATAACCTCTTTAACGCCATCTTTGACAAGCTTTTCAATCTCTCTTATTATCTCTTTAGGCTCTCTGCTCTTCTCTCTTCCTCTTACATAAGGAACGATACAGTATGTACAGAAATTATTGCATCCATACATTATGTTAACACCTGACTTGAATGGGAACTTTCTCACTGTAGGAAGCTCCTCAACAACCTCCTTCTGGCTGTCCCATATATCATATACAGGCTTTTTTGTCTCCCAGCGGTTATAGAGAAGTTCCGCAATCTTGAATATATTGTATGTACCAAATATCACATCAACAAAGCTGTATGACTTTTTGATTTTGTCAACAACATCCTTCTCCTGCATCATGCATCCACAGAGTGCGATAACCATGTGTGGATTCTTTTTCTTAATGGCACTTAACTGTCCAAGTCTTCCGTACACACGTAAATTAGCATTTTCTCTTACTGTACATGTATTGTATACAACAAGGTCTGCTTCCTCTGTCTCAATCGGTTCATATCCGATATCCTGTAGAATTCCCAAAAGCTTCTCTGAATCTCTTGCATTCATCTGGCATCCAAATGTGTTGACACAGCATGTCAGTGGTCTTTGTAATTCATTGGACAGCCTGTTAACTACTTGTCTGCACATGTCTATGTACATCAACTGTCTGTCTAACTGATTTTCTTCTATTACTTTATTATTTTCCATCACCATTAACCTTTCAGTATCTAATTATTATGGTCTTACCTGACCTTCTCCAAGTATGATATATTTGCCTGTTGTAAGCGCATCAAGTCCCATAGGGCCTCTCGCATGGATTTTCTGTGTGCTTATGCCAATCTCTGCGCCAAATCCAAATTCAAATCCATCTGTAAATCTGGTTGAAGCATTGACATATACAGCCGCCGCATCAATCTGTTCTGTGAACTTTTTGGCATTGCTGTAATCCTTAGTAATAATAGCCTCTGAGTGGCCTGTATTGTATCTGTTGATATGCTCTATAGCCTCATCTATTGTATCAACAGTTTTTAAAGAAATTATATAATCAAGATATTCTTTTCCCCAGTCCTCGTCTGTTGCTTCAACAATTCTATCATCAATAGAACGGCTGAGCTCATCGCCACGCACTTCAACGTCCTTTTCTTTGAGCTTGTCAACAATCTTAGGAATAACCTCACTGGCAATCTTTTTATTAACAACAAGTGACTCACACGCATTGCACACACCAATTCTTTGAGTCTTGGCATTATATATGATATTGACAGCCATATCCTGGTCAGCGTATTCATCTACATATATATGGCAGTTTCCTGTTCCTGTCTCAATAACAGGCACAGTAGCGTTATTTACAACATTGCTTATAAGTCCGGCTCCGCCTCTTGGAATGATTACATCCACATAATCATTAAGCCGCATAAGCTCATTGACATATTTTCTATCTGTATCAGTTATAAGAATCACGCTGTCCTCGCAGATTCCATCTGCTTTAAGCGATCCTCTTATTATCTCTACAAGCTTGATATTAGAATTGATACAGTCACTTCCACCTCTTAATATGACAGCATTTCCTGACTTGAATGTCAGTGCAAATGCATCAACTGTAACATTAGGTCTTGATTCATATATAATCGCTACAACTCCTAATGGCACTTTCTTATAACCTATCATAAGTCCGTTAGGACGTGTCTTCATATGTGTTATCTCACCGATTGGGTCATCAAGGTCAGCAACCTGCATAAGTCCATCAACCATGCCTTTTATTCTTGCATCAGTAAGTGTAAGCCTGTCAAGCATAGCCGGCTTCATTCCATTATTCTTAGCATTTTCTATATCTATGATATTAGCTGCCTTTATCGCCTCTGCATTATCAAGCAGAGCCTGTCCGACATGACGCAGTGCATTATTCTTTTCATTAGTTGTCATCTTTGCTGTTTTAACAGATGCCTCTTTAGCTCTCTTACCAATAATTTCAATGCTGTCCATTCTTAATAACCTCCATATCTGTAACTATCATATCAGGTTTAATATCCGTATCATGTGCATCTATGCACTCAACTATCTGGCAGTCATAACATACAGCCATCTTATATACCTGCGCCTTTTCTAAGAATTTATCATAAAATCCACCGCCATATCCGATACGGTTAAAATCACGGTCAAACGCAAGCCCCGGCATAATACATAATGTATCATTATATGTGTCAATACTATCTTTCTCCCATACAGGTTCATCAGACACAGGCTCCATTATACCATAATATCCCGGTTCAAGCTCACCAAGCGAACCAATGCCTATAAAACGCATATCTTTGCCATACACCTTAGGCACATATACATTCTTTTTATCTTCAAAGCACCTTTTTATAAGCGCTGTAGTATCAGCCTCTGAACCAGTACTCACATATATAAGAACATCTCTTGCAGCCTTGTATTCAGGTGTACCTGTGACATTATCTGTTATCCCGGCACTCTTTAAGCTGCGCTCATCTTCCGGCAGGCTGTCTCTTAACTTCCTTATGCTGCTTCTTATAAGTTTCTTATCAGCCATGACTAATTGCCCTTTTCTTTTGCCTTATTAATTCTGTCTAAGTCCTTCTGTGTTACCATTATTACCTCCAAACCAATTTATCCGATAAACAGTAATAAATCCTCATCAAGCACAACATATCCATTGTATGTTCCACGCTTTTTGTAGATATGATGCGTTATATCCGGGATTTTAAATACCTCTATAATCTTCTTATTCTTTTTGCCAAACATGGCAAAGCCTGCATTTTTACTCGTTATTATATATTCGCCAAATATATATTCAACATTGTATTCTGACGGAATAAGATATTCCTCACGCTGTGAATTTAAGTTTACAAAATGTGTTCCATCATCATCTGTGAAATATATATATGGCACACCACCCATAACGCACAGACGCTTGTAATCAAAATTCGTCAGTGAATTATCGTGCTGTCTTACTTTCTTGATATTATTAACATAGTCATATATGGCAATCTCTTCCATATCACTTTCTGGGAATTTACGGATATATATAATGTTTTTGTTATTATCATACATATCTGTAAACGAAACATCTCCTGATGATTTATCAAGCACATCTGTAAAAACCATCGGAAGATTTAAGATCATATCTGAAACGAACTGATTCACATTAACGATTCCTATCAGGCTGTTTCCCACCTTAAAACAGCATTTATTGCCGCCAAGCGGAATTATGCAGTCAAGCCCTTCATTTACAAGCTTCTCATTAGTAATCTTAACGCCTCTGTCATCTGTTATATCTTTAAGTACTATGTCGTACCTGCCAGTTTCATAATCATACCGCTGGAACATGCAGAAATCCTGTGTCAGCGCAAATATCTTGATACTGTCCTCTTTTCGTATTGTATCAAGGCTTACAATATCTGTGTGAATCAGACTGCATGTAAGGTCATTAATCCTATAGGAATAATATTCTATCATTACCTCTGATTCGCTTCGCATTTTAAGTGATGAAAATATAAAAAAGTTCTTGTTCTTAATTCCATGATATATCCTGAATGCATCGAATTTTGCAATCTCCGGCATAATCTCGACATGCACATTTTTGAATGGATTGAACAGAAAAATACGCTTGCTTGTGAACTTGTCAAAAACCTTATTATCATCTACAATTTGAAGCATAAGGTTATTATTGACAGCTCTGTATCTTCCCTTGGTAAAATTCTTAATCAGTCTGATTTCCATATTAAATGCTCCACAAAACAACAATTAAACTAATGACAATACATCTATCGAATCATTTCTGTGCTGTAAAAATAAAGTTCCTACCTCTTCACCATTGATAACACGGCTTATATTAAGCACATCACTGCCATTAGTGATAACCATATCCGCACCTGAATAATTAGCTATCTGGGCGGCAACTATCTTGGCAGACATACCACCTGTTCCTACATTGCTTCCAGATGAATCCTTACCCATATTCATAAGGTTATCGTCAATCTTTTCTACAAGGCTTATAAATCTGGCATCTGGATTCTTATTAGGGTCATCTGTGTACATTCCATCAATGTCTGATAAAAGAATAAGCAGGTCAGCTCCGATTATTGATGCAACTATAGCAGAAAGCCTGTCATTATCGCCAAACTTCTGAACCTGTTCAATCTCGTATGTAGATACTGTATCATTCTCATTAACTACAGGTATAACTCCAAGTTTAAGGAGTTCCTCAAATGTATTCTCAGCATTTATTCTGCTTACATCGTTAGTTATTGTATTCTTTGTCATAAGAACCTGGGCGGCAATGGCATTATATTCTGCAAAAATCTTCTGGTAAACCATCATAAGCTTAGCCTGTCCTATAGCAGCACAAGCCTGCTTGACAGCCAGCTCCTCAGGACGGTTGATAAGGCCTAATGTATTTCTTCCGACCGCAATAGCACCAGAAGATACCAAAACCACGTCTTTTCCTGAATTCTTAATATCAACAAGCACTCTTACAAGCTTCTCAACCTTTAAAAGGTCAAGTCTTCCTGTCTCCTCATGCATCAATGATGATGAACCTATCTTTACAACTATACGTTTTTTATTTTTAAGCTGTTCTCTGTAATTATCCACAATGCCCTCCATCGGCATAATATTGCCATAAACATTTGTATTGTATTCTACATCATTTGAGCTAAAAAGTCATTAATCTTTTCAGCCACCTTAACTCCATCAACTGCCGCTGATGTGATGCCGCCAGCATACCCTGCGCCCTCGCCACACGGGAATAATCCTCTCACTGAGGAATTATAATTATCATCCCTTAATATCTTCACAGGACTTGAAGTACGGCTCTCAACGCCTGAAAATACCGCATCCTCCATATCAAATCCTTTGATATAATGCTCAAAGCCTGACATTCCCTCTTTGATGGCGCAAGATACATATGACGGCAGAACATTATTAAGATTGCCAAAATTATACTTTCCTTTAATCTGCGGTGTAACTCTTCCCAAACCTGTAGATACCCTGTTATTCTTAAAATCATCCACAAGCTGTACCGGAATACTGCCCTTACCCTCTCTGTAGGCAAGACCTTCAAGCTTTCTTTGAAATTCCACTCCCGACATAACTTCATTTCCAAAATCATCCGGTGTTATCGTGACAATAATTGCACTGTTAGCATTAACGCCATCTCTTCCAGAATAGCTCATTCCATTGACAGCAATTCTTTCCTCCTCTGATGATGCGTTAACCACATATCCGCCAGGACACATGCAGAAGGAATAGACACCTCTCTCCATGCTTGTCCTGTATGTCACCTTATAATCTGCTGCCGGCATATTATACCTGCAGTCTCCATATGCATTATGGTTTATAAGCTGCTGTGGATGTTCAAGTCTGAGTCCAACCGCAAATGGCTTAGGTGCCATCGCAATCTTCTTATTATTGAACATATCAAATGTATCTCTTGCACTGTGTCCTATTGCAAAGCATACTGTGCGGCATTTTCTTTCATATGAACTGCCATCTGCTGTATCAGTTATGGTAACTGACTTTATTCCATCCCCATCAAATGCAATATCTGACACTTTGCTGTTAAAATTAATCTCACCGCCAAGCGAAATTATATATTCCCTTATATTGGCAATAACTGTGCTTAACACATCTGTGCCGATATGAGGCTTATTACTGCTTAATATAGCCTTATCTGCGCCGAATCTTACAAATACATTAAGTACGTCCCTGATTCTTCCCTCAGGGTCTTTGACACCAGTATTTAACTTGCCATCAGAAAATGTTCCGGCTCCGCCCTCACCAAACTGCACATTGGATTCTGTGTTAAGCTTTCCGCCATTCCAGAAGCTCTCAACACTGGCTTTCCTGTCCTCAACGCTCTGTCCGCGCTCATATATTACTGGTTTAAGCCCTGCCTCTGCAAGTTTTAATGCACAGAATATTCCTCCCGGGCCAAATCCTACTACAACAGGTCTTGTCTCTTCAGTAAGCCTGCCAGCCTTGACATAAGAACACTCTGAAAATCTGTATATGACTGTCTCATGCACAGACACATTCTTGTCAGTCTTTATAGACATTATATTGACACTTTTTCCATCAGCCTGTATTCCTTTGACATCAACTGAATACACATAATATATATCCGGCTTATGTCTCGAATCAATTGACTTTTTCACAATATCATATTCTATTCTGGCATTCTTTTTAAGCTTTAAGATGCTGCATAATTTTCTATGAAGCTCATCTTCTCCCTGTTCTGGTGTAAGCTTTATCTGGTTAACCCTGAGTACTTTTGACATCTGTATTCTCCTTACTATCATGCGCGGCACTGGTTCCTGCGATATATCCGCTTGTCCATGCCCACTGAAGATTATATCCTCCGCATCTGCCATCAACATCCATTATCTCGCCTGCAAAATAAAGCCCTTCAACAATACATGATTCCATTGTCTCAGGATTGATTTCATCAAGTGAAACCCCTCCCTGACAAACCTGTGCATTATCAAAGGATTTGTTTCCGGTTATATTGAATCTGAATTTCTTCATGGATAATATAACTAATTCTATCTTTTTAATATTATGTATAGATGCCGGCATTCCTGAATCAACGCTGCACCTTGCACATGCGGCAAGGACAAGCTTTCTGTTAAGAATCCCGCTAAACATCTGTTCAATTGTCTTATTCGCCGTATCCGCATTATCCCGGACATATTCCATCAGTTCTTCTTTGGAATAATCCGGTATCATATCTATATCAGCATATACCTTCTCATTCATATCTAATGCCCTGACAGCGTAATGGCTTATCTGAAATACTGGTATTCCTGATATTCCGTAATCAGTGTACTGGATTTCTCCATAATCACTGTACACTGAATCACCACAGTAAAGATTAACTGTTCCTGTGCTACGCACTCCTGCCATCTGCTTGCAGAGCTTATTATCAGATATAAGCTGGACAAGTGATGGAAGCGGCTTAATAACATTATGCCCAAGTGACTTTACAAGCTGATACCCTGAACCATCTGAACCAGTCTTAGGAGCTGCCTTGGATCCAGCAGTGATTATAAGCTTTCCAGCCTTGTATCTGTCATTAACAATAAATAAATCACCATCTTTACGGATACTATGTACAGCCGTCTCTGTGATTACATCTACATCTTTATTATCAAGCTCATGCACAAATGCTTCCCTAAGTGATGCTGCTGTCTCTGAATGGGGATACACATATCCGTTCCTCTCCTTAGGGAACACTCCCACCGACTTAAAGAAATCTATCGCATCATACTGATTAAACAGCTTTAAGGCTGACCTGACAAATTCATGGTTATCATTGTTGTACATATCTACATCCATATTGTAATTGGTAAAATTACACTTGCCGTTGCCCGTCTGCAATATCTTGCTTCCAAGTTTGGATGTTCCCTCTATAAGTAATACCTGTACGCCATTCCTGGCAGCAGTTACCGCCGCCATCATCCCGGCAGCCCCACCGCCAACAACAATACAGTCATATAATTTTTTTGCCATATTATATTAAAGCTCCTTATGAACTATATGTCTGAAGAAAATCATAGAGATTGTCCTCACCATCTATATACATTCCTAATTTAAGCTGTTCCCTGATGTCTGGTGGCAGAACTTCCATATTGATATCTGCATAATCATAGAAATTCCTGTCTGGTTCGCTGTATATAACAACCCTTTGTCCATCATAACTTAAATAATAGCTTTTCATATGCTGTGTCTCATCTTTGTCCAAATCCTGTAACAGGTCATATGTGGTTGTGTTATCATCAATAATGATATCATCCTTCTGTCCCATATTAACAATCCATATAATGACAACCGCAGCAACTAAAGCAAATACAATTCCTAATATTATAACCCACCAATTATTCTTATTCTCCATATTATCATAATCAGCCTGTGATTATTAAGGCTGCCTCCTGATAACATTTTGAACATAAATGCAGTTATTTATTCATATTATCTGATGTGAAGCTGTGTGGTAACAGCTCTTTCAAAGAACATGTACACAGCTTTCCATTGTCTTTTACTATCACATAGAATTCTTCTGTGGCAAATTCAGACATGACCTGTCTGCATATTCCACATGGCCACGCCGCCTCATCAGTACTGCCAGCTATGGCAATCTTGACAATCTTACGCTCTCCCATAGATACAGCTTTAAATATAGCATTCCTCTCAGCACATATTGTCGCTCCATATGAAGCATTCTCAATATTGCATCCGCTATATACACTGCCGCTATCCGTAAGGACAGCAGCTCCCACTGCATATCCCGAATATGGTGAATACGAATGTTCCTTTGCCTTCACTGCCAGCTCATATAATTCACTGTCTTTCATAACATATATCCTTATCTTGTTATTCCAAGAATTGAAAGCACATCTTCCTGTTTCTGTTCCATCACAACAGCTTCTGTGCTCTCCATATGGTCATATCCAAAAAGATGCATCATGCTGTGTGCAACAAGAAATGCAAGTTCTCTTCTGTCTGTATGACCGTATTTAAGAGACTGCTCCTTTACTTTATCAACAGATATAATTATATCGCCAAGCATAAGTTCTCCTGAGTCTGGATTAAAGTACTCAGACACAATCTCATCATCCTCATCATCACTTTCAAGAAATGAAAAATCTGCCGGATAATCATAGTTAAGCAGTGGAAATGATAATACATCTGTAGGATTATCAATCTGTCTGTATTCATTGTTAATCTGTCTTATGCTCTCATTGTCTGTAAGTGTAACGCTTACCTCTGCTTCATATGGACACTTCACATAGTCACACGCTGTCTCAACAACGCTTTTAATAACTGTCTCCCAGTCAAAATCAAGCTTTTCGTCTGTTTCATATTCAATGTTTATTGTCATCTCTATTCCCCCTTGCTTTAGCTGACTTTCTCTTATTCTGTGCTGTCTCGTAATCTTCGTATGCCTTTACAATCTTCTGTACAAGCGGATGTCTCACGACATCTTTGTTAGTCAGTTTGACAAAACCTATCTCATCAACCTTTGACAGGACTCTCATGGCTACATCCAGACCAGATACTGTACCTGCTGGAAGGTCCTTCTGTGTTATATCTCCCGTTATAATAACCTTAGAACCGAAACCTATTCTTGTTAAGAACATCTTCATCTGGGCAGGAGTTGTGTTCTGCGCTTCATCAAGAATAATATATGCATTGTCAAGGGTTCTTCCTCGCATATATGCTAATGGAGCAACTTCTATCAGACCTTTTTCCATATTGGAAGCAAAGCTCTCTGCGCCCATAATCTGATACAGTGCATCATACAACGGTCTTAAATATGGGTCTACCTTGCTCTGCAAATCTCCCGGAAGAAATCCCAGCTTCTCACCAGCCTCAATTGCAGGTCTTGTGAGAATAATCCTGTTGACATCATTATTCTTGAATGCATTGATTGCCATAGCCATCGCAAGATATGTCTTACCAGTTCCCGCAGGACCTAATCCAAACACAATCATCTTCTCACGGATCTGGTCAACATAGAACTTCTGTCCAAGTGTCTTTGGCTTTATTGGCTTTCCGCTGATTGTCTTGCATATAGTCTCATCATCCATGGCAAGCATGGCATCTTCCTTTTCTTCCATAGTCAGTGCAAGCGCATAATCAACATTCTGCTCCTGTATGACATTCCCCCTTCTTGCAAGCTCTGAAAGATTATTCAAGACCTTGACCGCATGACCTACGCCCTTTTCATCACCGATAACTTTAATATCAGAATTCCTGGCTATAATCGATACTTTAAGAGTCTTTTCTATCTTCTTTGCAAATTCATCTCTCTGTCCGAATACACTTGTGCTTACATCAGCCGGCATATCAATTATCTTTTCAACAACGCTCATTAATCTAAGTCCTCACTTCTACTGTAGGGTCCATACTGCATCGATGGTGATATAACATGTATCACACCCGACATTTCATAGTACCCATCTTCCTTGATAATTTTAACATCATTATCAAGTATTTGTACACTATTTTGAAGATTTTTTATATATGAATCAAACCTGTTATTCAATATCTGTTCCATCTGCTCATCTTCATATAGTCTGTCATTCGTTACATACTGGTTATATTTAATAATATTAATCTTTAACGGCAGCGAAACCCTGCCAAAAAGCTTAGGACTAATCTCATCACTTACAATATCCCAGTTATCATCAAGATTATGATTTAATAATGTTATCTCCTTGCCATAAGCATCTATAACATATGTTGTTTTCTTTTTATCTGTATACTCTTTATCTTTGTAACTTCTATATATGCAGTCATTGTATTGTATGTCAGTCCTTATCAGTACATCAGCATCCACCTGTGTATCAATGGTCTCCATCTCCTCGCCATAAGCATCTGCTATGACAATCTTTCCCGACACAAGCACCTGCCCCGCAATGACTTCATCACCTTTTTTTACCATAGGTGTGCCGCTGCGCACAATCACAGATTCAACTATTCCATCATCTGCCGAACATATATCCCCATATATCTCTTCTTTATCCTGAATATGTGCGCCATCATTTTCTTTAATGGCTATCGAAACTCTCGTTCCATTTACCGACACACTCGCCCATGTGACTTCATCGAAATCTTCTCTTATCTTGTGTTCAAGCCATTCACAATCTATATTATTGATTCTGATTCCATTCTCAATCCCTATGCTTGCAAGATAATTATTAATATACTGGTCAGAATATATATTATTGCCTGTAAATTCTATATCCCACACATACATATTAACCCATTTTATTATAAGAGCTGCAATCACAAGACCTATTATGAATGAATAATGCTTCCTGTATTTGAATGTGACATATCTTGCTCCCTGCTTTTTTATTATCTTCACCCTGCATCCGGTTATGCGGCATACCGGTCTTAAAGCTGCAAACTGTTTCCTTTTAAGCATACATATAATGGCATCATCTGCGATTCTTAAATCCCACAGGTAAATGTCTTTATTCCTACAGAGATTGATAAAACGCTCTTTATTATCTCCGAGCACCATTATAGATATATTATTAAACAGGAACGGGAATTTTTCCATCATCATAACGAACCATCCATAAATACAACACTATTAATACATCCTTTTATAAGAATTTCCTCTTCATCATAGTAACATATGTTAAGATTCCTGCCCTTGATATCAACAAGTCCCTTTTTAGTATTTATCTTTAATTCATCATTCTCATAATATATTATTGATTTGAAATTTTCTATACAGGCCATAGAATTACCAACAACCGTTATAATGACAGAATCTGATGCCCTCTCCATAACGCACCTCTGATATACAAATCCCGTTTTCTAATATATATGGAGTAATACATCAAAAAATAACAAATATAGAAAAACCGACAGACCTGTAACAGCCTGTCGGTAATAATAATTAAAATTAGTTGAACTTACGTTTTCTAGCAGCTTCTGACTTCTTCTTACGTCTTACGCTTGGCTTTTCGTAATGTTCTCTTTTACGAATTTCCTGCTGAATGCCCGCCTTAGCACAGTTTCTCTTAAATCTTCTTAAGGCACTATCTAAAGACTCGTTCTCTTTAACGATGACATTTGACATACTTTTCCTGACCACCCTTCTGTTGCAAATTGTGCTGGGCAATACATAAATAGGGTATTAACTAATCGCACAAAACACATTATACCATATAATTAAAATTCGTCAACAGTTAAATGTTAAGAAAATTATTTAATCTGCTCAGCTAATGCTTCTGATGCCTTTGCAAGAAGCTCATCTATACCTGCTGGGTTCTTACCACCAGCCTGAGCCATATTAGGACGGCCGCCACCGCCACCACCTACAAGACCTGCAAGAGCCTTGATAAGATTACCGGCATGGGCCCCCTTCTTAATAACATCATCTGTTACCATTGCAATAAGGTTAACCTTGTCACTTCCCATTGCACTTGCGATAAGCACTACACCAGAACCTACATTGCCCTTTAACTTATCTCCAAGATTTCTAAGCTCGTTCATATCTACATTATCAACTCTTGTAGCAAGGAGCTTAACGCCATTAACTTCCTTGATATCGTTAGTAACATCACCTAAAGCATTATTGGCAATCTCTGACTTGAGCTTTTCATTCTCACTTGAGAGAGCCTTAATCTCATCATTCATAGCATGTATTCTTCTTACAAGCTGTGAGCTCTCTGTCTTGGCTGCCTCAGATGCATCTGCAACAAGCTTTTCAAGCTCTGCATAGAACTTCATTACTCCTGTGTCTGTTAGTGCCTCAATTCTTCTTACACCAGCAGCAACACCTGACTCAGATACAATCTTGAATAATCTGATATTAGATGTATTGGCAACATGTGTACCACCACAGAATTCCTTAGAGAAATCTCCCATAGATACAACTCTTACAGTATCGCCGTACTTCTCACCGAATAATGCCATAGCACCAGTCTTCTTAGCATCTTCCATAGACATGACGTTAGTCTCAACAGGAATGCACTCTGCTATCTTTTCATTGACAATTCTTTCTACCGCTTCAAGCTCTTCCTTTGAAACGCTCTGGAAGTGTGTAAAGTCAAATCTTAATCTCTCTGGATTAACGAAAGAACCCTTCTGCTCTACATGATTGCCAAGAACAGTTCTTAACGCCTTCTGTAAAAGGTGTGTTGCACTGTGGTTCTTACATGTATCAGCTCTGCCCTGTGCATTGACAATAAGCTCAACCTCATCGCCAACCTTAATCATTCCTCTTGTAAGCTTACCTACATGTCCAATCTTGCCACCTTTAAGGTTGATTGTTGTCTCTACCTCAAACTCACCCTCTGATGACTTGATAATACCTGTATCGCCTTCCTGACCACCCATTGTGGCATAGAATGCTGTCTCATCTACAATTATAGTTCCCTTATCTCCCTCAGATAAAGCTTCAACAACGTCTTCCTCTGTTGTAAGAACTGTAACCTTAGATGTATTGCTAAGCTTGTCATATCCGACAAACTTGCTTGTAATAGCAGGGTCTATCTCATCATATACAGTTGCATCTGCACCCATATAGTTAGTAGTCTTTCTTGCATTACGAGCCTTAACTCTCTGCTCATCCATAGCCTTAGTAAAGCCTTCTTCATCTATAAAGATATTCTTCTCTTCAAGAATCTCCTTAGTAAGGTCAATAGGGAATCCATAAGTGTCATAGAGTTTGAATGCATCTGCGCCTGAAAGAACCTTCTCGCCCTTAGCTGCAAGCTCAGCTTCCATATCAGCTAAAATGCTTAATCCCTGATCTATTGTCTTGTTGAACTTATCCTCTTCCTCTGATATAACCTTGATGATAAATTCTTTCTTCTCTTCAAGTTCTGGATATCCATCCTTAGAACCCTCTATAACAGTCTCGCATAACTTAGAGAGGAACTTGCCTTCGATTCCAAGAAGTCTGCCGTGTCTTGCAGCTCTTCTTAAAAGTCTTCTAAGAACGTATCCACGTCCCTCGTTTGAAGGCATGATACCATCACTAACCATGAATGTAACAGATCTGATATGGTCTGTTATAACTCTTATAGAAACATCTGTCTTCTCATCTGTCTTGTATGTTACACCTGCAATCTCACATACCTTGTTACGAAGTGCGCAAAGTGTATCGACATCAAAGATTGAATCAACATCCTGTACAACTACAGCAAGACGCTCAAGACCCATACCTGTATCAATGTTCTTCTGTATAAGGTCTGTATAGTTACCCTTGCCATCATTATTAAACTGTGAAAATACATTATTCCATACTTCCATGTATCTGTCACAGTCACAGCCTACTGTACATCCAGGCTTGCCACAACCATACTTTTCTCCACGGTCATAGTAAATCTCCGAACATGGACCACATGGACCAGCGCCATGCTCCCAGAAGTTATCTTCCTTGCCAAATCTGAAAATTCTCTCTGGTGCTATGCCTATCTCCTTATTCCAGATATCAAATGCCTCATCATCATCCTGATAGATAGATGGATATAATCTGTCTGGGTCAAGTCCAACAGTCTGAGTTAAAAACTCCCAAGACCATGCAATAGCCTCATGCTTAAAATAATCACCAAATGAGAAGTTACCAAGCATCTCAAAAAATGTACCATGTCTTGCTGTCTTACCAACATTCTCAATATCACCTGTACGGATACACTTCTGACATGTTGTAACCCTTCTTCTAGGTGGAATCTCCTGTCCTGTGAAATATGGCTTTAATGGAGCCATACCTGAATTAATAATCAACAAACTGTTGTCATTGTGTGGAACGAGAGAAAAACTCTTCATCTTTAAATGTCCCTTGCTTTCAAAGAAATCAAGATAAAGTCTTCTTAACTCGTTAACGCCTCTGTACTGCACTGTTCTTTCCTCCAAAAAATAAATTAATTATTATCAATAACTGTATCTTCTTTGATGCCATCATCCTGCTGGGCTTTTTTCGCCTTTCTGGCATCAGATGCAGTTTTAAGCTTGCCACCAACTATGACAGCTAAAACGAGAAGCAGAAGCATGATAATAAATTTAGCTCCCTCAAATAAAACTTCTCCAAGTAATAAACTCATTAATCCAACCATATACATACACGCCTTTCTATTATAAGCTTAGACAACTGGCTAAAATTATGAATGTGAATATTGTAACACATCATCCGTAAACATTCAACACCAGTCTCCCGTTTGTAAAAATCTATTTGCCATATCATCCGCAGCCTTAGTTATGGAATCATCATATCCAATGCCCTTAAGAAGCTTAATCGCATTCCTGCTTGTCGCCGGTCCATCCATAAGCTTATAGTTAAACACAACATCCTCGCAGAAATCTTCCTGAAAATGATAATTGTCATAACAATCCTTTAATATCTTTGTAAGTTCTATGTCATGTGTCGCTGCAAAACATATGACATTCTTTCCGTTCATGCTCTTTAAAATCTGCGATGAAGCCGCAATTCTCTCAACTGTGTTAGTTCCTCTTAACACCTCATCAACAAAGCATAACACCGGTTTTTTCTTATCATCTATACTGTCAAGAATCCTCTTTAAAGACTTGATTTCAACAATATAATAGCTGTCATGCCCCTCAAGATTATCCTTTAATGCCATAGATGAATATATCCTGAACACTGGTGCCCGGTAACTTCTTGCAAGGCTTGTACATATGCTCTGTGACAATATCGCATTGATAGCAACAGTCTTTAAGAATGTAGATTTACCAGATGCATTAGAACCTGTAAGCAGGACATTGCGGCTTAAAGTTATCGAATTGGCAACCGGATTATCAATGCATGGATGATAAGCATCTTCCAGTGCTATTGAATTTCTTCCTGATATGAATTCAGGTCTGCTCCAATAGTTAAGTCCTGCCCTGTATGATGCTATTGCAATTGTGCTTTCGATGAATCCAAGAAGTCTTATCATCTCATATATATCATCTGTATGCTCATTGATACTGTGAAGCATCGTATTAAACTTAATCAGGTCAATATGCGTTATCATCCTCAGATAATCCAACAACATCTCAGCTATAGAACCATTCTCATTAGAGCTTGCAAGCATTCCTGCGCCGCTTGTCGCCTTTGACATCTTCTGCGTTATATTCTTTATAGATTCATTATACGAATCAAGCGCACTTATATTAAGCTTGTCAATGTCTTTTACAGCCTGTGTCATCTTAACGATATTGATAATGCATATAAAGAAAGGCTCAGCCTTCGCCTTATATGAATAATACGATATAATCGCAAACGCCACAGATGCCACAACAAGAATTATTCCCAGTGTTGCATTATATCCAAATGCAATAACAAACGAAACTATTATAAACAGCATAGACAGATAGTGGATTATATTGCTCTGTGGCTTCAAATCCATAAGAAGCCCTACATAATCGCTCACTGAAATCTTCTTGGCAAATCCCAGCTTGTAAAAAATCTGCTGGATATTCTCCCTGTCTTTTTTGTTGCTGTCAAAATGTGCCGCAAGCCTGTCTGCTTCGTCAAGCTTATCCCTGTCATTGAACGGAAGCCTTAACATCTTATAGAGATATTCCTGTCCCACAGAGGAAAAACATGTATTCATCCTCTTGTATACAGTATTCATAGACAAATCATTCCATGTAATATCATCAATGTAGTCACTCTCGTCACACGGAATATCACCATTAACACAATCCTGATAGTAATGGCTTATTATGTCAAGCTCTTCATCTGTAATATTACGTTCAGAAGCCCTGCCCCAGCTATCACGTATCTTCTGTATCATCTTCTGCCTGCGCCTTCTCGACTCACTTACAGATACATATATAGCAGTCACAATAAGCGCAGCTATCAGAAAAATCATACTCTGACTCATTAATTACATTCCTCTCACTATATTATATGACGTCTCAAGTGCAACATTAATCATCTCATTAAAACCTGTCTGTCTATCCTGTGGTGACAGCTTCTCATCCCTGTAGAGATGGTCGCTTATAGTTGTTATACACAACGCCTTTCTGCCAAGACTTGCAGCATTAAGGTAAAGCCCTGCTGCCTCCATCTCAACAGCAAGCACTCCCATCTTCTTCCATCTGTCATTGACAGACGAATCCGCATTATAAAATACATCTGAGGATAAGACATTGCCGACTCTTGCATTGATTCCAAGGCTGGCTGCGCAGCCAACAGAAGTCGACAGCAAGCCATAATCAGCTATAGGTGCATATGTTCCCGGCAGATTAAACTGCGAAACATAATTAGAATCTGTACATGCCCCCTGCGCAATAACAATATCTTTAAGATTAATGTCATCTGACAACGCACCAGCAGAACCGATTCTTATAATCGCATCAACATCATACATATTATAAAGTTCATAACTATATATTCCTATTGATGGTATTCCCATGCCGCTTCCCATCACAGATACCTGTGTGTCACGATACACGCCTGTATATCCATACATTCCCCTGACATCATTAAATAACCTGGCATCCTTTAAATAATGTGAAGCTATATATTCTGCCCTCAAAGGGTCGCCAGGCATAAGTACAACCCTGGCAATGTCTCCCTTTCCGGCTTTATTATGTGGTGTCCCCATATAACCCCCAGTTCTGAAGTATTATTTACCCTCATATTTGATAAGAGCATCTACATCATAATTCTTTAATTTATCTCTTCCTTTAAGCCCCTCAAGCTCTATAAGGAAAACAATCTTTACAACCTCACCGCCAAGAGCCTCAACAAGCTTGATGATAGCTTCTGTTGTACCACCTGTTGCAATAAGGTCATCAATAATAACAACCTTCTGTCCCGGCTTAATCGCATCCTTGTGTATCTCAATGGTTGCTGTTCCATATTCAAGAGCATATTCCTGTGAAATAGTCTCACATGGGAGCTTTCCCTTCTTTCTTACAGGAACGAATGATTTGTGATTCTTATACGCAACTGGCACGCCAAATATAAAACCTCTTGACTCTGGACCAACAACCACGTCATAATCTTTGTCTATCAGATTATCAAGTCCGTCTATAGCAAGCTGTAATCCATCAGGATCCTGTATAACACTTGTTATATCCCTGAATATAATACCCTCCTGTGGAAAATCCGGTATACTTCTAACGTATTCTTCTACTTTTTTCATTGTTATGTCCTCCAAAATATGGCAGAATATCTCTGCATTGATTTTCTGTAGAACATATTAACATATTTTTAAAATGTGTACAATAAATGATATTTAAACAATAAGACAAACCAGCCCCGAATTTTCATTCATGACCTTTTCAAGCGTAGAGCCAATCTTCCCCATGCTCTCATCTGTTATATTATGCGTTTTTTCATATATTCCATCATTCACAATCTGCTCCACTGTCTTTCCAAATATATTAGTATCCCATATTCCGTCAGGATTCTCCCTGGTATTTTCTTTGATATAATCAATCAGGTCATCTGCCTGTGTCTTAGTTCCCACAATAGGCGCAATCTCAACCGATATATTAGTCTTTAACATATTGATTGATGGAACCTGTGCCTTGATTTTAACACCATATTTATTGCCATTCCTGATAACAACTGGCTCATCAAGTTCAATATCTTTCCTGTTAGGTGTCACAATGCCAAAACCGCTTGAATTGACATCATACAGTGCATCCTTGACCGAATCGTATTCTGTCTTTTTCAATGCAAACTCCCTTATAAGATTAATAAGTTCATACTCATTGCTTATGTCCGTACCTGTAAGCTCGCTTAAAACCTTGTAATATATAGAATTTTTTAGTGACAGATTGAATTTGACAATTCCTGTGCTGAGGTCAGCCTCATCAACGGTCACGCTTTCAACAGCCTGACAATCTGTATTATCATTCATATCAAGGTAATCTATTCGTCCCTTTGCCCTTACCACATCCTTAATATAAGTCGTCTTTGCAAGAATATTCCTTGCAATATCTATTATCTGCTTCTTAAGCCAGTGGTCTGACTTTAACATCTCTATCCAGCTCGGTCCATATACCTCAAGCTTTTCAACCGGGAATTCCAGCAATATGCTCTTTAATATATTGTCAACATCCTCTTTTTTTAACTGGTCACAATTAACCGGAATGACATTGGCATCATATTCTTCAGATAACTTTGCCCCCAGTTCAGTTGTCTCTTTAGAATAAGGTTTCTGGCTGTTTAGAAGTATTACAAATGGTTTACCGATATTTTTAAGTTCATCTACAGTACGTTTCTCTGCTTTAACATAGCTCTCCCTGTCAATCTCCCCAAAGCTTCCATCTGTCGTAACAATTATGCCGATTGTCGAATGATCCTTTATGACTTTGTTAGTCCCAATCTCCGCAGCCTGTGTAAATGGTATATCCTCCTGCTGCCATGGTGTCTTAACCATTCTCTCCTTATCATTTTCATACAGTCCCAGCGCACCATCCACCATGAATCCAACGCAGTCAATAAGGCGCAGCTTCACAGACATATTATCAAATACACTTACAACTGGTGCTTCGCTCGGTATAAATTTAGGCTCCGTAGTTGTTATTGTACTTCCAGCACCGCTCATAGGCAGTTCATCGAGCGTTCTTTTTTTCACATGCTCATTATCAATCTCCGGTATAACAGCAAGATTCATAAATCTTTTAATAAATGTAGACTTGCCTGTTCTTACCGGTCCAACAACACCTATGTATATCTCCCCATTGGTTCTTTCCCCAATATCCTTATAGATATTGTATGTAAATGTCTTAGATGTATTGTCCATAAAAAAACCTCCTGCATATACTGATAAATGTATATGCAGGATATTAATTTCTATGATAGATAATCACTCATCAAATGTGGCTATAACATAATATCCACGCTTAGTCTCTCCGACCTCTTTGACTATTCCTTTTCTTGATTTAAGTCTTTCCGGCGTTGGATAATTGCCAGACATTGCAACTGCCGGTTCAATTGTGTAATAATAACTGCTTGGAAGTTTTCCTTCTGTAATCTCAACCTCATCTCCAGCCTTTACAAGATTAGGTCTGCTCATTGTAAACTCCATATCTCTCATTATAATCACCTTCAATCACTAACTATAAATTAATCTTACATAGACATTTGACCGTATATTCAGATACCTTCTGTGCCAGAAGCCTGTTCTCTTCTTTTTCAAGCAACGCATCGTCTTTCAGGATGTAATCCGCACTGTCTGATGCCGCTTTAAGCATTCTTGAGTCGGCATATATATCTGCAATGCCAAAATCCATATCTCCGCTCTGGCGGACTCCAAGAAAATCTCCCGGGCCACGGAGCTTTAAATCCTCCTCGGCTATCTTGAAGCCATCATTGGTATCTGCCAGTATCTGAAGCCTGTCCTTAGTTTTTTTTGATTTGTTGCCAGATATAAATATACAATATGACTGATGCTCTCCACGACCTACACGTCCTCTTAACTGATGAAGCTGTGCCAGTCCAAAGCGTTCTGCATTCTCTATCATCATAACTGATGCATTAGGTACATTGACACCTACCTCAACTACCGTCGTCGATACAAGCACCTGTATATCATTGGCTAAGAATCTCTCCATTATGCTGTTCTTCTCAGCCGGCTTCATCTTGCCATGAAGATACTCTACAACAATATCTTTAGGCAGTACCGTCTTTAGCTTCTTACAATAATCAACAACATTTTCAAGTGAATCTTCACCATCACTCTCCTCAACCATAGGACATATGACATACGCCTGTCTTCCGCTGTGCACCTGATTCGTTATAAAGCTGTACGCATTCGGTCTGTATGATTCATCCACAACGCAGTTTTTAATTGGAAGTCTGTTGGCTGGAAGCTCATCAATGACCGAAATATCAAGGTCTCCATATATTATTATTCCTAACGTCCTCGGTATAGGCGTTGCACTCATAACAAGAATATGAGGATTCTCTCCCTTATCAGACAGCGTCCTTCGCTGATTGACACCGAACCTGTGCTGCTCATCTGTGATAACAAGCCCAAGATTGTTGTATACAACCTTATCCTGAATAAGTGCGTGTGTACCGACAACAATACCAGCTTCTCCGGATTCTATCTTTGCATATATTTTCCTGCGCTGGGCTGCTGTCTGTGAACCGACAAGAAGAGCCACTTCAATGTCAATCCCATATTTCTCAAACATCGAGGTAATCGACTCATAATGCTGTGTCGCAAGCACCTCTGTAGGTGCCATGAGTGCTCCCTGATATCCTGCATACACAGTGTTCATAAGAGCAAGCACTGCAATTATCGTCTTGCCTGAACCAACATCTCCCTGAACAAGCCTGCTCATAAGCTTATCCCCCTGCATGTTGTCCTTAATCTCACGCCATGTGTTAAGCTGTGCATTCGTAAGGCTGTATGGAAGTTTAGCTATAAACTCATCTGTCCTTTCATCATTGCCAATGTGATGTTCATTAGGAATCCTCTCTGTGCTGTTCTTCAATGTCCTTATTGCCAGGATAAATAAAAAGAACTCCTCAAAGCTCAGTCTCTTTCTAGCCTGGACATAGTCATCACATGTGTTAGGGAAATGAATATTGACAACGGCATAGTTATGTTCAGCAAGACAGTATCTTTCACGTATCACATCTGGTATGAATTCCTTCGTCAGTCCGGTATTATACATCTCTATCGCCTGTTTTACCGCCTTGACAACCAGCTTGTTAGAAAGTCCTTTAGTCAGTGGATATACCGGCTGCATAACTCCTTTGATATTGTTATACTCTGCCATTGTATAGATAGCTGGCTGTTCCAGTGACAAACTGCCATTCTTGGCAGCTACCCTCCCACGGAACACATATCGCATACCTTGTCTTAATGTACTCTTAAGGTAAGGCATATTATACCAGACACACTTGATTCCTTTACCAGTCACATCACGTATAACAGTCGATATACATGTAAATCTGCCAGTGTTATACACATCAATCCTTTTGGCAATAACACCATCAACTGCAACAATAGTCTTTTCATAATCAGATGTAATATCATCAATTAAAGCAGGCTCTTCGTACACATCATAATCCCGTGGGTATAAACCCACGAGATCTTCTACTGTGTATACATTAAGCCTGCTAAAACACTGGGCACTCTTCTCACCTATGCCCTTTAACTCTTTAATATCCATAATTATTATTCTACTGAAACCAGATAATAGTATACTGGCTGTCCGCCCATCTGCACTTCAACATCAATATCAGAGAACTTATCCTCTATGGCTGCTGCAAGATCCTCAGCCTGTTCCTCGCTTATCTCCTCACCATAGTAAAGACTTACAAGCTCCGCATCCTCATTATCCTCTAACATCTGTGTAAGCATATCAATAACTGTCTCATCTATATCCTTGCCTACAGAAAGCAGTCCCTTATCACCGATACCCATAATATCGCCATTATTGATAGTCTTGCCATCTATAGATGTATCTCTTACAGCATATGTTACCTGACCTGTTGCGACTGTAGCAAGTGCCTCAGTCATAGCTTCCTGATTATCCTCTGATGAACGTGACTCCTCATAGTTAATCATAGCTGTGATTCCCTGTGGAACTGTCTTTGTTGGAATAACAACAATCTTCTTATCCTCAACTATAGATGCTGCCTGATTAGCTGCAAGTATAATGTTGCTGTTGTTAGGAAGTACGAATATAGTCTCTGCGTTAATCTTCTCAGCCGCATTAAGAATATCCTCTGTACTTGGATTCATTGTCTGGCCGCCCTCAATAACCTGGTCTACACCAAGTCCCTTGAAGATGTCAGCAAGTCCTGAACCTGCAACAATTGTTATAAATCCGAACTTCTTCTTAGGTCCGTCTGAAACAAGATTGCCATTCTTAGCCTGAGCTTCCTTAGCGATAGCTGTCTGCATCTCTGTCTGTCCGATTACCTTCTGGTTATGCTCCTCACGCATATTATCAACTTTCATCTTAGTAAGCTGGCCATACTCAAGACCTTTCTCAAATGCCTGACCAGGATGGTTAGTATGAACATGCACCTTAACTATATCATCAAGGCTTACACACACGATAGAATCACCGATTGATGAAAGGAACTTCTTAAACTCAGCCTCTGTCTCCTCGTTAAATTCCTTCTCAAGCATAATGATGAACTCTGTGCAGTAACCAAACTTAATATCTGCATTATCAATAGCGGCTCCCTTGCCTGGCATAGATGAACCAGCCTTGAACTCAGCATTAGGCTCTGTAATCTTAAAGTCTGTAACCTTGCCTGTTAAAGCATCATACATTCCTCTTAAAACTACAACAAGTCCCTGTCCGCCTGAATCAACAACACCAGCTTCTTTTAATACTGGAAGCATATCTGGTGTCTTTGATAACACATACTCTGCATGCTCAATAATTGTAAGCATTGCAGTCTCTATATCATCTGTCTGTGCAGCAATCTCTGATGCCTTATCAGAAATGCCCTTGGCAACTGTAAGAATTGTTCCTTCCTTAGGCTTCATAACTGCCTTGTATGCTGTCTCTGTTGCTCTCTGAGTTGCAGCGGCAAGATTTTCTACCGAAAGCTCCTTCAATGTAGACATCTCTTTAGTAAATCCTCTTAAAAGCTGCGAAAGAATAACACCTGAGTTACCTCTCGCACCTCTTAAAGAACCGCTTGAGATAGCCTTAGCAAGATTCTCCATGCTTGGATTAGCAATGGCACTTACTTCCTTAGCTGCTGACATAATTGTCATAGTCATATTAGTTCCTGTATCACCATCTGGTACTGGGAACACATTAAGGTCATTAATCCATTCTTTCTTTGCTTCAAGATTCTTTGCACCTGCTAGAAACATCTTCTGTACCAGTGCTGCATCTATTGTATTCATTCCTAAATAACTCCTCCATTCTGCCAGATTGGCATCCTATATCGATAATTAATCAATTACTCTTACGCCCTCAACATATATGTCAATCTTCTTAATCTCAAGGCCTGTGAATTCCTGAACCTTATACTTAACATTCTCAATAAGATTGTCAGACACTGTAAGAATGCTGACACCATAAGATACAATCACATGAAACTCAAGTGTAATTTTATTATCTTCATCTATCTTTACATTAATACCTCTTGTAAGACTGTCACCCTTTAACAGCTTAAACAGACCATCTTTCATGCTGACAGCAGCCATACCAACAATACCAAAACACTCTACGGCTGTTGAACCTGCATATCTGGCAATAACTTCGGAATCAATGGAAATCTTACCTAAATCACCATCTATATATCCCTTCATATATATACCTCCTAATTATAGATACACACAAGTATCCAATCTAATACTGGTATTATACATAATTTCAATAAATAATTCAATATATAATGCAAAAAGAGCAGACTGCCAATGCAACCTGCCCTTTATACGTTATAAATTTTCGAAAATTAATAGCAAATACAAAAACTAAGCGCGCTCAACAGCACCTGAACGTAAGCATGATGTACATACATACATCTTCTGTGGTGTTCCGTTAACCTTAACCTTTACAGACTTAACATTAGCATTCCACTTCTTATTAGTTCTTCTATGAGAATGGCTCACAGCTATACCAAAGTGAGCACCTTTTTCACAAATTGCACATTTTGCCATCGATTTACACCTCCTTAGCTCTTTTGGGGGCTTTTACCCACAACAGAGAATATTCTAACAGATACAACAACATTTTGCAACAACTTTTTACAAAATATTATATTATCTACAAAACATATTAAATCCAATTATCATCATAGCAATAATAATGCACACACATAAAAAAACATTATCAGCAATGAACAACGCCAGAAGCATTCCCACTGCTATCCAGAACATTATAAAACCCATCAGGCGGCAGCACATAAAAGCCACTCTCCCCATACCATGTTCCTTATATTATATGGTGTTATTTATTGTTATATTCCTTGGCAACTCCATCTATAGCCTCATCGACATCTGCATCTGTCACATCCTGGCCATTTATCTTAGCTGTGAACTTATCAACGACATCTGGAACCATGTCCAGTATCTTGGTTACAGTGTCCTGATTCTTGATATTAACAAGCTTGGTTGTGCCATTCTGTATAACAAGAACTGCGCTAGGTGACACCTTTCCTGTCATCGCTCCACCGGCATTATTCTTCTTATCTCCTGCAAAAGCACCAGCTCCTACACCAAATGATACATCAACCAAAGGAAGGATAATTGTATCCTTAACTGTGACAGCATCACCAACCACAGTCTTGGCTGATATAAAAGAATCCATGCCCTTAAATAAAGATGCTACTGTCTCCTGAAAATTATTCTCTGCCATATTAACTCCTCCATTACTTTTTCAATATATATCTTCTGAATTCTGTGTTAAAGAAGCACCTGAGTGCTATTACAGCTACTCCTATCAGTCTGATACTGCCTTTAATATAAGCCTCTCCCTCAAAAATCTTCTCATTGAAATCGGGGATAATCTCAATATCAGCTCCTATTATACCATAAAGAACAGCAAGATACATAGCAGCCTTGCCAGTTGTCTCTATATCATCAAATCCAAATCTTACATACAGTCTGCCCTTGCGTGGCTTTATAATCTTAAAAAGCTCTATTACCTGCCTCTTTATAAATTTTGCCAACTGCTTATAGTCATCATTATGAAGCGCAGCAGACACTTTTTCCGTTGTCTCTTTGATGTTATCCTTCATGTGGATAACCTTATC
>ERZ1034882.80-NODE-80-length-55396-cov-22.039157_pt1 | contig 55396 bp, 96 predicted proteins | sample MGYA00520606_ERZ1034882 | MGnify/ENA primary metagenome ERZ1034882 (study PRJEB33766, sample SAMN09781726) | gut metagenome | biome: gut microbiome | host: Homo sapiens | place: Madagascar | study: EMG produced TPA metagenomics assembly of the PRJNA485056 data set...
TAATTGCTATTATATTGATATATTATATATTATTTGTCAATTTTAATTTTAAGCTTGACATAATATAAAAAGCTGTTATTATATTAGACATAAACAGTAACAAAAATGTATTGAAATACGCTATTTTGTATTTTTTAAACAACAACATTGGATGTATTGAAATATACGTTTTTGTATTTCTTAAACAGTAACGCGCGGCGTGCAAAAAAGGGGAGCTTAACACTCCCCTTAATTTTATCCATTTGATTTAAAACTCTTTCTTGATTATCTCTAAGGCTTTATTGTAAGCCTGTGCCAAATTTTCGTATCCGTTCTCTGTAGATATAACAACTTTATCCCCAGTATCAAGAACTTCACCAAAATAATAATCACAGCCGCCGGACTTCTCCGCCTTTGTTGCTATTTTAAATGTATATCCAACAAATTCCTTGCCGGCGTTCCTTGTTTCTTCTACTGCAAATAAATAACTGTCATAGTCTGCATATTTTGCAGCATTTTCATTTGTGAAGAACTTTGCTAAACTCTTTAAATCTGTTTTGTTTGGTTCTCCGTTCTTATTTCTTCTAACTGTTAAATATCTCATGATCCTTTATCCTCCAATTTTTAAATCAATTGTTAATAAACCCGCGGGAATCAATATCATTTAAGATATTATTCTTTTGTTCTAACTCTTCTAGGCTTTTAACTTCTATTTCTTCAAACTTATAAGGCTGTGCCATTCCTGCGGCTTGCTCTGTTAAATAATCTTCTAAGTCGCTAATATCTGCAATTTTTTCAAACTTGGATGCCTGCTCTGGGTCCTCTTCTGCAAGTTCCTTATCAGGTCTAAAAAATTCCTTAATCTGTTCGATTGTATAAAGTTTTAGCTCTTCCTTACTGTTTCTTTCTCTACTGTCAATAATTCTGTACGCTTTCATGTCGTCCACCTTTTAACCTTTCTTATTCTTCTATTCTTTCCCAATATGCTCTTATAATTTCAATTTCCTGTTCATCGTTAGGCTCTCCGCTTAAATTACATAAAATTGTATAATTAATCAAATCAACCTGTTCATCATCTTCATCAAAAAGATAAAAATGCTCATCTATTATCTTTTCGGCTTCTATACTGTAACAAGGGCTTTCATCGCTCCCCTGTGCTACATACCCAGCACTTAATAAAAGTGCTTTTCCATCTTCATAATTTAATTTTTTAAGTTCGTCAATATTAATCATAATCCTTCACCTTTCAGCCTTTCGGCTGCCCTTTTTTTAATGTACCTTGATTATATACCTATAGCGTTACATTGTCAACACTAATTTTAGTGTTATTTAAAAATATTTTATCTTCTCGTCATCGGTTGGTACTATTTCTATAATGTCGGATGGCTGACATCTTAATATAATGCATAGCGTGTTCAATGTCTTTGTATTAATGTCGCTCCTGTTTCTTAGATTCTGCATTGTGCTTTCACTCAATATCTTCTCTTTTCTCATTCTGTTAGCGGTGTAGCCACGCTGTGCCAGCTCTTTTAATACATCTATTTTATATGTAAGCATTTCGCAAGCTCCTTTCTGTTTTGTTTTTTCTATTATATATAAAATATTGCTTTTTTGCAACACTTAAAAACAAAATCAAAAAACATCTTAAAAGGTGTTGACATACACCATATAAGATGTTATTATTAAGCTGCAAAATAAATAAGGCGGTTGACATCCTATCAAGACACACAACCGCCACCAATCAAAAAAGAAAGGTAGTTATATTATAGCACAGGTAAAAGAAAATGAGAAGAACAAACAGCAAGGAAGTTAAGGCAGCAGTTAGAAACTATTTAACAGAAGTTGCACAGAGTGAAGAGCTTAACACAATTAAGGACATCAAGGATAAGTTCGCAAATGAGTACGGATGGGCAGTTGCAAGACTTGGAGAGCGTAACGCTTGTATAGAATGGCTTAGAGGTTTAGGCGTTGGCGTTGATTATAGCTATTACGATATTATCCAGCTTATGGCTGAATGGTTAGACGAAAGCACAGAAGAAGCCGAAAAGTGGCTTGATAAGCGCGGCGATGGTCTTTACTGGGATTTATTAGCAAGGGAGATTTTGGCAAGCAAATAATTAGCAAGTTTGGCGCTTCCGGGGTTCGATTCCCCGGCTTGCTTTTGTCCTGCAAGGGATAATATTTTAATATATGGAGGTCTGCGATATGACAATATACGAGAAATTAGACACTTTAACAGCTGGAGAAATCCGCGGAAATTTAGAAAAATTTATATTTATCTATGGGGGAAAGGCAACTAAAATCTTGGAACTTGATAAAATATCGGATTTTTCTTTCTGGGATAATGGACGGAGCGTAATTATATACACAGGTTCGCAAGCTGTTTTTGATTGTAACTATGATATTTTTTATGACTTAAAAAGGCTTACAACCTGTTACAATAAAAGCGGTTTATTTTATGAATTTAATAATTAACAACTTGATTAAGGGCGTGCAATCTGCGCCCTTTTTTGGCTCGCTGTGGGTTCTGGTTGGTTCGATTCCAGCCGCAAGCATTAAACATATAGTTTTATATGCTTTTCTTTGCGTACCTTGAAAAATTAATATAATAATGCTATGCTTATATATAAGGCTTTTTGCGCCTTTTTAGGTGTACAAGTGTACCCAGTCGGGGCGGCGTGCGTTCTGGTATATCTTCCAGATCTGGCGACAAATTCCGCAATTTGCAAGGGCATATTATACCCATTTTATACAACGCTGTTAAAGGCGTTTTAAGGCACATCGGGGTTAACCCTTGCAATTATGCACTTATGAAATAAAACCGCTGCACAAGGCAAGTCACAAAGCTACAAAGTCAAAATAAACACGAACCGCAGCCGGCAAAGTTTATATATAGTGCTTTACCACGCTAAAGTTTTTCATCAATTTTTCAGGGCAAATCTGAACAAAATCGGGAGCAAAAATTGAAATTCTGTGTAACCGATTTTTGGATTTCAAAATTGCATACCCCGGCCCGTATCAAAATTTTTAACTCGAATTTTTATATAGGGGCATTTCTTTATTTTTATATAGTCATAGGCATATAGGGGCGTACTGAAAAAATTGACTGCAAATCTGACAGAAATTTTCAAATTTTTTATTTCCAGAATCTCAAGTTTATTTTGCATGGGTGGCGGGTACTTTTAAGGTCAGCATAAAGAAAAGCACCGATTATTCGGTGCTTTTCTTTATATCTTCGATTGCATCTTTTACACTCATATGATTATTATTTATTCTTCCATATAATTTACCATATGAAATATTTTCCATTCTTGAAATTTGAGCCAATATAAGTGTTTGCCCTTTCCATTCATATCTTTTATTTCTTCGCTTATTTATTGCTTGTTCTTGAATAGTAACCCATCTGCAATTTTCAGGGCAATAACCTTTATCGTTATCTATTCTGTCTAATGAAAGGCCATGCTTATATCCGTTTCTCATAGACCAAGCGATAAAATTTTTAACGCCATCCTTTCCTCTCCATTCAAAGCAAACATCTATTCCTCTTGCTCCGTAATAAGGATAACTTATATTTTTTTCATCATAACATCTTTCCATCATACTCTTGTGTTTTCTGTATAATGGACTATCAGTATATCTTTCAATTCCAAGCTCTTTTTTGACTGCTTTGTTTTGTCTTATGTTTCTATATAGTTTTTGGTGTGCGCTGTTTTGGTCTTTGCAATTTTTATTTCCCAATACACAATTCTCTGGGCAATAATCCTTTGTGCTATCAATTCTGTTAAGTCTTAGACCTTTTGTATATCCATTTTCATTGCACCACTTTCTAAAATTATCTCTATCGTGCCATTCTTCACATACTTTTATCCCCTTAGCTCCGTAACTTTTAAATGCTATACTTTTAGGGTTATAACATCTTCTCATCATTTCGTAATGCAGTCCGCCTATACTGTTTAAGTCAGCCATATAAGCACCACCTTTCTAATGATTATAGATATATTATATCATACTTTATAAAGTATTGCAACATACTTTTGCAAGTAGTATAATCATAAGCAAAAAGGAGTTTATATTTATATGGCAAAATCAAAAACATCATCAGAAGTAAAAAATCGTTGGAATGAGAAAAACTATGATAGAATTACAGTAATGGCACCCAAGGGCAAAAAGGAATTCTGGTCTAAGATTGCTAAAGAAAAAGGATTCAAAGGATTAAGTGGATATATTATTGACTGCGTAGAAAAAGCTGGTGAATAATTATTTTGCCAGCTTACAACATTTTTCTGTATAAATCAATGCCTTGCTTGCATACCGACATTGACTAAGCTCATATATCAATAATTCCTTTGTCATAGTCGGATTAGTCTTTTGAACTATCTTTAACAACTCATCAATGCTCATTATCCCACTCTCCTAGCCGCTCCAAGCACCATATCAACAATATCAAATACTTCATCTCCATAAGTTGCTACAAAATCACACAATATCTCTTCTTGCTCAATCGGCAAATACACATCATAGGACATACAGATTGCGTGGCATACTTCGTGTATTAACACTTTGCGTTGCATAAATCCACGCAAGGCATTTGACAGATAGATTGTGTGCGTATTTCTATCTGTTACACCTAGTACAGAAACATTGTCTGACCGCTTTAATTCGCCCGAATTTGAATTTTTATATTGTACTTGCCAGATTGTGCCATTGATGTTAAAAATCATCCGTATGCTCCTTTCTGAATAAAACAGGCTATGAATATTTCTACCCATAGCCCTTAATCTTAAAATTTTGACATAAGATTATTCATATTATTCTTAATTAAACTCTTTTCTTCGGTTGTTGCGTTATCGCTAACTATTTTAATTATCTCATTAGTAACAGTTTTGATGTACTTATCTAACGCTTTCATCCTTTGCTCTTTGTCTTCTGGTGTAGTGCCGCTGTGCATTTCTTTAGTCTCTGTGTAATTTCTCTTTGCTCTGTCATAGCTACTTTCGTTCATTGGCTCTGTATAGTACATCTTGCCATAATCCCTATCCATATCTCTCATATGTTCTGCTTCTGGGTACATGTGCATATAAGGTGGTTCTTCATATCCTCTGCGGTATGTTCCTTTGCCTTTAGGGGCAAATCTGCCATTTGCATAGCGGTAGTGGTCGTAAAATCTTCTGTCTGGATAATCTTCGTACTGCTCAACCATACGCATAATATCCTCGTCATCCCCCGACTTTTCCATAGCTTCAACAATCCTGTAATCCTTGTCAAAACAAGCTATGTTCTTCGCTATTTCTGTAAAATCTTTCAAATCGTCAAGGTTCTGCCCCTCAAAGCTATCTAATCCGATTGCTTCAACCTTAGCCTTGACACTTTCCATAATCTGTTTAGCCCATTTATGCATAATATCAAGCCTCCCTTACTGCGATTAAGTTACTATTCTGAACCTCAATAGCCTGTGTAGATATATTCTGTACAGCTACTGTACTGCAACATCCGCAAGGTACATCAATGTAAGCTTGAGCTGATACATTAAAGAAGTTCTCAACTGCTGCCGGAGTAACTATCATCTTTGTTGACTGTAAAGGCTCTCCATCAACTGCGATTGCAAGAGAAATCTCGCCCACTGTACCGCCTGTCGGTATCTGAATATTGCCGCTATAAGATACTAAAAATCTTGCTTTGCACTGATTAGTAATACCTCTTAACTTGATAATTCCACTTCCCTGTCTGTGTACTATACATTTAGTTCCACATACCGGTGTTTCTGTAAATGCCACATCTTCGCCGGCGGCAACTGTTTGTAACGCAATTCCTGTTATTTCCATTATCTTTACCTCTCTTCCATAAAAATAAGGGCAAACATTATAGTCTGCCCTTTGGTTATAAGTAATACTGCATAGCAGACATAATCTCCCGAGTTTTCTTTCGAGTTAAACTCGATACTTAACTCGATTAAACCGATTAAAACCAAGATAAACCAAGAATTAAACCGATTAAATTTGATTAAGATACTTGATTATTCATTTTTAGCAGTTGCAACCGGTGTTACATCCACATCCATATGCATAAGCATTAGGATTAGGTACAACATAAGCTGGAATAGCTGTAGGATTTACAGAGTTGACAATCTGTTGTGTCTGTGCTGTCATTGCAGTAGTCAGAAGTGCATTCTGTCTATCCTGTGAAGCAGAAAGCTCAAGTTTCTGCACCTTATCTCTCAAATCCGCATTTTCCTTTGCACATAAGTAATCAAGAATAGCTCTCGTTCCTGCATTCTGGCTGTCAATAATATCTCTTGTATTATTGTTCATTGTGTTCTGTAAAGCACATGTGTTAGTTGCCATGTTGTAGTTTACACCCTGAATAGCTTCTCTTGTCTCGCAGCAGCAGTTGGCAAGCTGTGACTGTAAAATGTTGGTATTCTGCATATTAGCGACTGTATCAGCGTTGATAGCCTGCTGTATTCCGTAGCCAGTCTGCATGATATTTGTGTTAATACCATTAAAGCCAGTAAGCATACTATTGTTCATGGCATAAAAGCCGTCACATAAGCCGTTAGAAATACCATCTAACTTGCTGATAACCGCTGAATTATCAAATCCTCTCTGAATATCAGCTTGTGTAGCTGCTGTCGCAACATAGCCACCGCCATTATTGCCACCAAAACCGCCAAATCCGCCGTTGCCCCAGCCAAAAAGTAAAGCAAATACAACGATTATCCAAAGCCATCCGCCATCAGCCCATCCGCCGTTATTGCCGTTTCCGTCAATATTAGCGACTAATGGCACACTGGCACAATTTGAGTTTGAAAACATATTGTTACCTCCTAAAAATATATTCATAAAGATGTCACCTAGGTAATTTGCAAAGACATCTAATATGCTACTAATTACCAAATCTACTTTTTATCTGATTGAATACATCATCTGCATTTAATCCTTTTTCCTTACATAAGTTCCTAGCCATTTGCTCTATACCTTGCATATTGCCCTGCTGTGCCATCTGCATAGTATTTTTCATCATAGGATTACGCATAAGCTGATTATTCCCCATTATCTTCTGTACAAACTGTTGCGGACCAGCTTTCATCATCTGAAAAATGTTAATTGGATTCATTCTTCATCACCGCCTTTGCTTTGAGTTCTTGAAGTTTTTCTTTGCGTTCCTAAAGATTTATCAAATCTATCTTCTAACTGTCCTATCTTCTCTGATAACTCTTCAAACTTATTCAAGAATAGCTGCGTGCTTTCGTCTGATAGGGTAAATTTAGCGCTTTCTGTACTCATAGAATTCACTGTCTGATTATCTTTAGGGGCTGTATAAGGCTTATACACAATCGTCTTAATTGTTCCATCAGCATTCCAGCCTTTAACATAAATTTCCGACATATCCTGTTTTGGGAAAAATGCCATTGAGCCATCCATAGGGACCTCGTTAGCATTAATATTTTCAACTGCCTGTACTACTCTGCCGTTAATGCCTGCTATCTGCTGTGGCATAGGCTGTTGATTCATCTGCATAGGCTGTTGTAGGCTTTGCTGATAATTTTGCAAAAAGTTCATCCTATCCGCATATGAGTTCTGCATAGGCATATAATTATTATTCATCATAGGTGCTGTCTGATAAGGATTGTTTATCATCTTCTACCTCCTCCAAGACTTCTTCAATTGCGTGGATAACAAGAGATAATGTCACTAAGTCAAGTTTTTGTAGCTCTTCTTTGCTTAAGATTTTTTCTCTAACTTCATCAGAAAACATTCGCATTACCTCTCTTTCTGATTATATTTTGGCATAAAAAAAGACGCTTATAGCGACATGTGATAGACATATGTACGACATATAAGCGACAACATTAAAATTATATAATTGCAAAACGTGATAAATACGGCATTAGCACTTCCTATATGCCATGCCAATGGCATTAAGTTTCTGCTAAAAATTCTTTAATTGTATTTCAATATTTCCATTGACTATAACAATCTTATCTATTATAGTCTTAAGTATCATATTTTTTTGTTTCTTGTCGATGTTATTCCAGATGTCGGCAAGTTTTTTTATGTTCTCATAAACGAACTCTTTTTTCTGTGTATTGATTGCGTTTTTGCTTTCAGCAGCAATGCTTGATTTCATTTCTTTAATCTGTGATTCAAGCTCCTTAATCATTTCCAAGACTGTATCATTCCCATCTGCATACAAGTTGTACAATCTTTTTAACTTTGCCTGCTCTTTATCTAATTGCGATTGCATAATTTCAAGTTTTGTCGCCTTTTCCTTTGGCTTGTAAGATGATAAATCAAGAGATATTTTAAGGATTTCTTCTTCTACTTGCTTCTCTATCTCGTCAGCCCATTCAAGTGAATTATTACAGCTTTCATTATAATTAGGCAGATATGAAAGTGATTTATTTCTTGAACAGCAATAAATCTTATGCTTTTTACTGCCCCATTTTTGATAACGCATTTTGCAGCCACAAATGCCACAATAACACAATCCAGTTAGTAAATTAGGTTCGGTTATGCAGTAAGTTTTTGCTGAACACCTTGACTTTCTTAGTTCTAATCCAAGTTCAAACCTATCTTTATCAAAAATAGCTTCGTGTTTGCCTTGATATGTTTTACCTTTGTAAGGTATCATCCCAATATTAACAACGCTGGTCAAGATACTTCTAGTAACCAATTCCGATCTAAAGCCACAAATTTCTTTAATTTTCGCATCTGAATAGCCAGATATGAACAATTCAAGACCTTTTCTCGCCTGTTCCGCATGTTCTGGAATAGGTATTAATATGCCTTGTTCCTTACTGTAGGAATAACAATAAGGCAAATTACCACCACCGAACCAGTAGCCTTGCTTAACTCTTTCAAGCATACCGCCACGCATACGTAACATCATCGTATTTTTATCAAGCTGTGCGAAAACTGCCATCATTTGCGTGTAAGCCTGTTCCATAGGGCTATCATAATTCACGCTATCGTGAACACATTTAAACATGACATTATACTTTTGAAATACTTTCTCGATAAGATATATTCCATCAATCATATTTCTTGATAATCGGTCAAGCTTAAAGGCTACAACGCAACTTATTCTTTTGCGGCTACAATCATTCACAAGCCTTTGAAGTTCTGGTCTATCCATATTCGTACCTGTATAACCATCATCAATGTACCAATCTGTTATTACAAGCTCATTTTTTCTGCAATAGTTTTCAATATCCCTTTTCTGGCTATCAAGTCCGTTACCCTCAACAGCTTGTTTTTCAGTAGATACTCTCATGTAAGCAACACATTCCATATATTTTCTCCTTATAAAAAATGTGCCGCATTTATCACGTTCTACGGCACATTGTAACACATATTTACTTGTTGTCAATTATCTCTGCAATTATCTTTAGTAAGCTGTCTGAAAGAGTTATGTTTTCTGTTTTTACGTCTCCGCCATTTTGAGTAACCTTAATCATTATATCCCTCCAACTTACTTATTTTCTTTTTAATTTTAATTATCTTGCGATTAACTGTCCTATCACACACAGACAGCCGCATAGCAATTTCTGTAATGCTTCTGCCCTGCGATAGTAACTTGAATATTCTCAATTCTTCTTCTGTAAAATTGGCATTTTTAATTATCTCATCAAGTTCCGGCTTAGTCAGTTCTGAATACTTCATAAGCCAATCTCCTTATTTAAACTTAATATGTTCTATTCCTGTTTCTTCGTATAACTGATTAACAAGCTCTTCTGCTGTGAACAATCCGTCATTATAGTTATCTATCAGTACCTTAAGCTCTTTCTGTACTTTTGTTAATCTCTGCTGTCCGAAACCAAATTTATCATGCAGTACCCACATAATTAATATCAATGCTGATTCAAAATTTTTCTTCTGCTGTTCATTGCTAATTCTATTCATCTGAACACGTAACATTTGTTCCTTAAACTTTTTCTGTTCTGCTTTGCTCATACATACTCCTTATTTATCAAGTATTTTGACAATTTTCTCTATGATTTTTTGTGTTGAAACTTGGTTTTGAGTACTTTCTTCTAAAACTTTTTGCATTTCTTTTAGAATTAAAGTGTGGATATATATTGAGTACTCTAATTCTTGTATTCTTTGTATAATTTCGTCTTTTTCTTCTTTCATCTACGTTCACCGCTTTCTTAAAAATTGATTATCATACCGCCAGTAGTGCTTACTATTATCATTCTTAAGGCTTTTGCCTCTTTCGTAGTCTGTCTGCCAGCATTTCTGGCACAATTGCCCTTGCGGTCTGTCAATGGGTTCTCCACAGCGATAGCACAAGTGATTTTCTTTGCGATATTCTTTTATATTTTGTCTATTTTCAGTTCTTTTTCTGTGGATAGCGTTATCTTTACTCTGACACATAAAACACTTTGCTTTGCCCTTAACGGCTTTAGCCTTGCCACATCTAACGCATATGCCAGCTTTCTTACGTTCAGCGTATAAGTTTTTTGAATAGCGTTTAAACGCTTCGTTATTTTCTCTTCGCTTATCATCACTCAATGGGTGATTGGCTCTATATTCGGCTTTATTAGCTAAACATTCTGGGCATATCCTTTCATCACCCACAAGCTTGTTTTTGCGGCACTCCGGGCAAATTTTAAGTTGCCTGCAAAGTTCTCTGGTTTCTCTGCTATAAGCCGTTTGTTTCTCCCTGCATTCTTCACAGTAAAAGCCTTTTCTATTAAGTAGCTTACCACATTTAGGACATAACCCATTCTCACGGCGATAATTATACAATTTCTTCTGTGGACTAATTGGCGTTGTATCCACTAAAATCAACCTCTCATTCTGTCAATTCTATCTTGTACATCTTGAGGTGCTTCAATATAGTCATCTGAATCTTCTTTTTGAGCGATAAGGCTGCTATTTTTGTCATTAAGTGTATTTATACCTCTTTGGAATTTTTGCTCGATTTGAGCCTTATACGAATTTGTATTCGTCTTTTCGATAAGTGCTTTGATGTCGTCTGGCATACGATTTATTTCATTAGCACGCTTAACAACTGTTTCGTAAGTTCTTAGAAAATTTGATTGTATTACTGTTTCAATCGTCTGATAATCTGCTGTCGCCCAGTTTTTAAGGTTATCTGGCACACCTACAGCCTGCCTGACAAGTGGCGGTAGCTTGTTAAATTCTTCAATAGCCCCATATGTGCCATTCCTTAATGCTTTACTGACTAATCCCCAAGCTGTCATTCCGTCAAGTTCCTGCGGCTGTGATATTGCCTGTATTTTGCTCATTATCTGTCCTACATCTGGTGCAAAACCGCTAGTATTAGTTGCAATGTAAGCTCTTAATGCCTGTGAAACTAATTCTTCTGGATATTCAGCAAGCATTATATACCAAGCATTAAGGGTAATCTTCTTGTCTGGCGGATTGTAGTTGGGATAATAAGCCTGTATCGTCATTAAAAGTTCCCCGACCTGTTCCTTTGTCATTTCATTGCCTCCATCCATTCATCAAATACATTTTTCTTGCCTTGTTGCTTATTAGAACTATCTTCTTTCAGCTCAAACAATCCTTGCCAACAATGGTCTACTGACTGATTAAGAATTTTAATAGCCAAGTTATTATCTCCACCAGACAGCTTTTCAAGGGTATTCATAGCTCTGTGTAATGCCTTATCGGTGCAGATAGGCTTTTTAGTCTTCTTACGCATTGTCACATACTCATTAAATGCTTCATCAAGCAATTCATCATCGGGATAATAACTTTTCTTTTTGGATATTACGTTAGTAATATCTTTTTCTTTTATATTCTTATCATTCTTTAATTCTTTATCATTATTACATTCTTTACATTCTTGTATGTGTTCCGTCACTGTTTCCGTTGGTGTTTCCGTAAGTGTTCTATCGGTGTTTCCACTACTGTTTCCGTTGGTGTGTTCGTCAGTGTTTCCGTTACTGTTTTCTGAAAACTGGAAAACGCTGTAATTTACTATGGTTAGAAGTGTTCTATTATCGTTACTTTCTTTTTGCACCATATTTTCGTTTTCTAGCATTTTCAGAAAACGATATGTTCTATTTACACTCCAATTCCATTTTGTTGATAACTGTCGGACAGATGTTAAAATCTGCCCCCTTGTTATTGTAATTATTTCTCCATTGAATAATAGTTTTGTATCTGAATGGTTAGCGGTAAGCAATAAATCAACCCAAGCTGAACGCTTGTCAAATGGTTCATTTACTCGCCATATCCAACAATCCAGTAGTTGCCTATGCAATTTTATCCAACCTTTATTCATAGTCTACCTCTTCAAGTTCTGTCACATTGTTACTTCACTAAATCGTTAATATTAACTCTGAATCCGTCAAATTTCTTACAACTGCTTTCAACATAAGTGGCTGTATCAAAAAATATCAAATTCCCTTTCTTGTCCGTTGCCATACTCACGCCATTCTGTATTAAGTTGCTTTTAAGCAAATCAAGTATTATTGATATTTCCTGCTTTGTTTCGTCTTTCATAACTCGCTTTCCTTTCGCAAATAATCCATATATCCCATAGACTGATTAAGAACATATACCGATACGGCATTTGTAAGTCTGCTGATGAGTTCGTCACTATCCTTATTCAAGTTGTAAGCATTTCTTACAACTTCGTCAATCTGCGTATATTGTGCTTTGCCTTGGCTGTTAATCCAAGCTGTCAAATCCATAACGGATTTACTCTCAATCTTCTTGCTCAAAAAGTCAGTTAATTCAAACTGTCCGTCCTGCGTCATTCTAACTCTCCTTACCTCTCCATATTTCTTCATCAAGAATATACTGTCTGATAAATCTATCTGCATATTGTGGGTGTATCATTGACCTCTCTGTTTTTCTTGATGTTTGGCACGCTCCTTTTACATCTGCGATAATACGTTTCTTAACATATTCAAGTGGTTCAAATACAAGATTATTTTTAGGCGCACAGCCAATAAACCAATACTGCGTAGGCTTTTTGTAATAATCTCCGTTCTTTGTGCGGTCTTTATCAACAAACGTGGGCTGTATGCACCAATATGTAGTCAGATAATGTGGCTGTGTGTATGGATTCTCGATTACTAATTTCAATCCTTTTCTTATTGCTACAATTACCATTTTACATAATAGTACATACAACTCTGTCAGCTCATTTTGAAGTGTTATAGAATACTCCAGCTTCTTTTCTGTACTCCAGCTCTTTTGCTGAGTTGCTTGTCCTCTAAACAATAGTGGTACTCTCGCTTCAAATCTTGTGCAAGGGAAAAATGCAAATATCAAATCATCAGAGCTTATCTTATCGAATAAATTCGGCTCGCCTTGATACCCCCCCCCTCAATCTCTTTAAAGAGGTCGGTAACATAATCTGTTTCGCCAAATTCATTTTGAATATCATAGTCATAGGCTTCAATTCCATACTTTTTGAAAGCGTTCTTGAATGTGCCTGACTGTTCAAATAAACAATGTACTTTCATTCTAAATCTACTAAAAGGAAACCTCGGTTTTATGTGCGCACAACCTATTCCTTTCTTTGATTTTTAGTTAGTTATCTTCTTTTCTTTTAAAGTCCTCACAAGACACTGTTTTACTGCAAGCATAAAAATCTGCCCCAAGCGGATTTCTTGTTCTCAAATAGCCAAACTCACAAATGCTACAAAAGTTACTTCCCTCATTGCTTTTGCAACCGCTAGGCTGTTCTTTTGTTATTTCATCAACTTTCATCTGTAATCTTTCATTTTCATTGGAAAGAGTTTCTATTCGACCCATAAGCCAAGAATAATCTTTACTGCTCAAAATTCTCATTCTAAATCACCCACTTTCATAAATACAATCCAATGCGTATCTGCTCTTTTGTTCCCGAATATAGGCTTACTGCTAAAACATTTTAAAACTTCCGATAATTTTATTTGCTGTTCGTTCCATTTAAAAATCAATGTTCCGCATGGTTTCAGAACTCTCATACATTCATCGAATCCTTGTTTTAAATCCTGTGGCCAAGTATCAGACAACTTTCCATACTTCTTGGCCAACCAAGATTTTTCGCCAACTTTTAACAAATGCGGCGGGTCAAACACAACCATGGAAAACGTATTATCATCAAATGGAATGTTCCGAAAATCTGCTACTATATCCGGCTTTATTTTTAATTTACGACCATCACAAAGAGTATCTTCTAACTCTCTGCAATCCATAAAGCATACATTAGGATTTTCTTTATCAAAATAAAACATCTTGCTTCCACAACAAACATCTAATATAGGCTTATTCAATCACTTTCACCCACTTTCAATAAATCCATAAATTTCTCATACTTACTAATCATCAACCTCGCTCCAACAATCATCATCTTTCCAACCTCTCGAATGAACAGAATCAAGGATGTCTTGCCTTGTTTCCTCGTTTAATTCATCAATCTCAAATGCAATTTTATCATTATATTTTCTGTTATGAATTGTAACTATCATTATTTACACCTCGTTCCTGTATGTGTTTTCATCCAATAACTGATTAAACTTCTCAAACTGTTTCTGCGATACCTTGTTATGCTTCTTATCGTCTCTGATTTCGATTTTAAGGTGTTTTTCAGCGATAGAGGATAATTCCCTCGCTAACACCTTTTTGCCTTGCTGTATGCCTTGCATATAGCCTTTAGGTGCTTTTCTCTCGCCTATTGAACCACTAGCACGATTTTCTCCTTGACCGCCCAAGCTGACATTCCTAAGCTGATAACCCTTATCGGCATACAGCTTGATGTAATATTTCTCTTTCTCGTCAAGCTGACTTTCGGGGAAATTCAGAAATTCAACTCGCCAACCATAAGGATTTTTCTCTTTGTCATACAGCTTGTGTTTGCGTAAACTAAGGTCTATGTGCTGTTCGTAGCCTACAAGGTGGCTCGCCAATCTGCTAAGTGTATGTATTGCTTGTCCAATATAAGCGTACTTAAATCCGTTTTCATCTTCTCGGAGTAAGAAGTATATTCCGCTTTTGTCATTCAGCTTTGGATTCAACTTCAACAATCGCTTTTTATTCTCCTGCTCAATTGTCTTGGCTCTTGCTATGTTCTGATAATTCAAGAATTACCACCTGCCTTTACTATCTCTATTGCTTCATTCTCTGTCATACTCACACCTCTTTAATTAAATGGTAATCCCTCATCAGCCACATTATCTGGAATTGACATAAAGCTATCCGAACTAGCATTGCCGCCCATAATTCCGTTACTATTATTGTTCTGCTGATTAACACGACTTTCACAAAATTCGTGTCGCTCAACTACACAATCATTAGTGTAGACTTTCTGTCCGTCTTTGTTGGTATAGTTGCCTGTCTGCCATCTGCCCTCAACGATAATCTTAGTGCCCTGGTGCAAATACTTCTCCGCAAACTCTCCATTCTTGCCAAATGCGATACAGTTAATAAAGTCTGCTGCCTGTTCGCCCTCTTTTTTGAAAGCTCTGTCAACAGCTAATGTATATCTTGCTACTGCCATACTTCCACTTGCTGTCTGCGAATATCTAATCTCTGGCTCTCTAACAACTCTCCCACATAGGATTACACGATTCATCTAATTTTCCTCGCTTTCTAATAACTCTTTATTGTCAAAAATGTTGCCGATAACCTCTACTTCACAACTACTTAATTGCTCAAAGCTCATTATTGAGCAGCCATATTGCTGATATTCAAAACAAGCTTCATCCTGTTTCCACGCAATCACATATTTTTCTTCTGTGAAATCACGACAAACAACAATATCATTCTCCCAAATCAGCTTGCTGTTCTTATCTTTCAAGCCGGTACATTGACAGATGGTGGTTGGGTCTACTTTATGTGTAATCACTACTTTATCCCACATAGGGTCACAATCTGGTGGATTATTGCATTTATTTGAAATCTCATAGTCTCCTGTAGGCAATGCAATTAGATTACCATTTTCCCATTCTCTATTATCAAGTCTCTTTGCCTTGCATAAATATCTATCTTCCATATTCTCTCCTTTCTAATACCTTGATATTTCTATCTCACTATTCAGTATTGAATTAAGTTCCTTGCTAAGTAAATCAAGCTCACACTCCACTAATGATTGTGCTTCATTTATAGCAGCTATCGCAGATGTACTGTTTAATCTTTTATCTATGATACCTAATGTCTGACAATTCATATATAGTGTTTCTCCACAACCGCATAGCGTGTGGACACATATATCTAATCTTTTATTGTCACCTCTGTAGATAGTTCCTGTTTCAACCGGCTCTCCATATTTTGCATTGCTTATATACTTCATATTTTCTCCTATTCCGCTTCTGATTGAAGCCAGTCAAGTACACATCTTTTGCACACTCCGCAATTATCTGTATTAGTACATTCTTCCAATTTCATAACTTCAAGACAACTATCAAATAATACATCCGCTAACTCTTCATCCGACATATTCCTTATCCTGTCGGCATTGGTATGTTTGCTATCACATCTGCAACAAGGCTCATTGTCTTTTGAGTTGCTGTTGTGCTGGCAGTTACAAGTGCTATTAATACTGCCATTCAATTCAGCCAATTTGTTATAATAGTATTTTATATACTCCTTGCCATACATCCTTGCTTTCTTTTCAAACTCGTAAACAGCATTACGTTCCGCAAGTTCTTTTATTTGTTTAATACTACACATCTTCTCCACCTCTCAATTCTTTCAGTTTGGCTTCGGCTTCGGATTTTGTGAGGAATACTGTTTCCCCGATTTTGCTACTAGAAAATCCATCTAAGTTTGGATATATACCAATATTAAGTATCCAATGAAAAAACATATTGTTCTTAGAAACAGTAATGTGGACAATTCTAAGCTCTGAAATAAAATCTCTTGTAGGTACATAAACCACATCTCCTAATTTACAAGGTAGAATAATAAGTCTTCCCTGTTCCTCTAAGTCCTCATAATCTTTGAGTTTTCGATATACTGCGTCTATTTCTTCACAGTCTGGCTCACAAGCCCTTTCCCATAATCCATCATCTATCCATGATGGATTGCTTTCTGTTAATCTCTCCATTACTGCTCCTTTCTGCCACTGTACCTCGAAATTTAATATTGAAAGTCTCTATTTGAAATGAAATTCTTGATTTGTTCATTTTCAATGATTACAAATTCCGCTAAGAACTTATCCCAATCTTTTATTGATTTATCAACATAATCATCTGTTTCTTTATCATAAACACTGAACCAAGATTCCACATTATCATCAACAGAAGTATTCTTAAAAACAAAATAAGGATATTCTTTCTCGTCTAAAGCGGATATGTTATCTGCAATTTCGTTAAATCTTTCAATAATATGTTCTCTTTCTAACGCTGATAAATTATCCTCACCAGATTTATCATAGCCCTTATTCTGCTCAACAAATTTGTGGATATTGTAAGCAATACAATCTTTGTCTTTTGTAAAGAAAATCTGCTGATTGCTTAATTCCCAGCAAATTCGGTCTGATGTATTTGTGGAATTGTTCATTTTTGTATTTATTTTCTTCCAAACATCTGCACCGTGCATTCCAATAACATTTTGAATATATCCCATAACTTTAGGAAGTGTCTTGTCCGAAAGTACACTCCATACAACAGGACTAAACCACCAAGAATTTTTATACTCACAAAGTATTTCGCCTGTATAATCAGCTTTAATTCCATATAATCTACTATAACTCATATAATCTCCTTCCTAAAACGGACAACTGTTTGGATTTTGCAAATCCCAACTTTTCCCTGCAACCGCAACGTCTACATTCGCCCCACAAGCGACTTTTTTCATTTTCTCAATAAATAATTCCTTATCTGCATTTTCACTTGACAAATGGCACATTATGACATTCTGCAAACTATCTGAATAATTTACCTTAACAAAATCACAAGCTGTGTCAATGGATAAATGACCTCTGAAGACGTGTTTTGTCTTTGGGTCGTTGTCTTTATCAACTAAATCCTTGTCATAGTTCACACCTAAGAGAATGTGGTTTATGTCCTTAAATCGCCACTTAATCAGCTCTGTGTCGGTAATATAAAGCATTTTCCCCATCTCTTGGTGCGTAATCAAAAATCCATAGCAAGGGCACTCACTACCATCTGCATTTGTGTGCGTCCATCTGCCATCTACTGTTGTTAAATCAAAAGGCTTTGTATTAAACTCTCCTATCTTCATTGTTCTCATAGGAACAGCCTTTGAATATAAGCCATATATCGGTATTCCCATTTGCCTAAAATCTTTTACCGACTTGCTGTGGTCTAGGTGCTGGTGGGTGCATAACACACCCACAACATCTTTAATATTCCAGTTTAAGCCTTTTTTAATTTCCTTAATCGGTATTCCGCAATCAAGGATAAGTGTTTCTTCGTCATCAGCGGTTAATGTATAACAGTTACCGGAAGAACCGCTTGCGATACATTTAAGTTTCATTTAAGTACTCCTTTAATACTTAATATTCATATTTCCATGTTCGTTTACCCAATCAATAGCTTCTGCATATGTCACACCATTATTTTTTAAGTGGTACAGCAGATTGTGAAATTTAGGGTGTGTTTCTTTTAGCCTTAAAAATCTGCTTTCTTTCTCTAAGTGACAACCGAATCCGCACAGTACACAACCTGTTCTTTGACAGCCTGTAGTTTTCAGCAATGGTCTTTCCTTATCAAAAATTCCAAAATCCGCAAATGACATCTGATTTTCACATTGCCCCATAGCTTCATAGTCTGTGACTATTTCGCCATAAACAGAACATATAGGTAGATTGTTTTCTTTGATGTAAAGCAACACATCCTGTTCCGTCCAGAATGACATAGGATTACTTGTTGGAATTTTCAAATCAAATCCATTACAACCATTCTGTAACCATTGTGAGGCCCTTAATTTACTTTCACTGGCCATTTGAGCGGTAATAGGTACTCTGCCTGTATCTTTATGGTATTGGTGCATAGGTTGTTTCTTCATTACCTTGCAACATTGATTAGATACCTCAAATGGTGCATTTAACATAAATAAGTATTTTGACCTGTCATACATACTGCCAAAATCTTCACGCTTGACACCAAATAGCTGTTTTACTCTGACAGGTGCTTTCAGAATTTCGCTAGGGATATTCCCCATCTTCAAATCTGTAAATGCTCTGTTTTCCTTGTCTGCTCTCCTGTCTATTCCTATCAAGTCGGCCATTCGATAAGCAAACGGAATCTCTGTGTCTGTCTGTCTGTCTGTAAGGATTCTAATGTATTTTCTGCTATCCGCAATACATTCCGATATTTCTTTTGAAAACATTGGGAATCCGTACTTTTCGCAAACCTGTGCGAATGAAATCTTGGGTTTTAAAATCACAAGGTTGTCAAAAGTCTTGGCAAACTGTTTCAACTCTGGATATTGTGTCAGTACATCAGCAAATACAAAAGGGATATTTTTATATCCGCAAACTTCTCTAATTATGTGTCCTAAAACTGTGCTATCTTTGCCACTACTAAATGACAGATACACACCATCTTCGCCAAATTCATTTACCCAGTTCCTTATTCTTTCGGCTGTCATTCTGACTTTGATATTCAGCGGTAATGCCTGCCATTGGTATAACTCCTGCATTGTATGTTTTGCCATAATCAGTTCTCCTGCATGAATGGCGGTAATGTGCTATCTTCTGCCTGTTCTTCGGTTACTTCTGTGGCTGTGCTGTCGATAATGTCTGATTCGTCAAAATCTACTGTGTTTGCGTTTTGCTCAATATCATTTTCGGCTAACTTCTGTGGGTCGGTTTCAATCTCCATTCCGCTCAAAAATGTATTCTGTTGTGTCGGATTTTCAAAATCTAGCTCAATATGCTTGCAAAGCCTGTGAAGTACAGTTTTCTTATACATCTCACCTGTGAAATTCTTCCAAGCTGGGCTATTGCTTGCCTTACTTGATTTTCTTGTGTTTTCAAGGTCTGCAAGGCTCATTGTGTCATACTGCATACCGCCATCAGCATATAAGCAAACGGCAAACGCACCGATTATTTTTCCGTCATTGAATGGAAGTGGTTTAAAATCAAATGTCTGCTCTCCGCTTACAATCTTTTCCTCAAAGCTGTCTCCCTCACGAACCAGCTTTGCGTAAATGTCCTTAATCGGTCTAATTGAATACTTCTTTGCCAATTTCTTAGCGCCTCTGTAATCCGTCTGATAGTTAAGCTGATTTCCATAAGGCACTAAGTAGCACTCCTTTGAGTAGAAATCCAAGCCAAGATAAGCACCTTTTAAAAGTCCGGCTGTAAGCTGCGACTGATTGTATTTCTGCAAAGATGGATTATCATTGATAAGCGCTAATGCGTTCTGCACAAATCTTGCTTTGTTAAAATCCTTTGGAAGCGCTTCCGATACACTATCCAACTTTTCAGTAAGCGCCAAACTGAATGTTTTCTTTTCTGCAACTGCTGTATTTTCTGCCATAATTATTCCTCACTTTCTTATATTGCGTTAAAGGTCTGTACTGCAAACAGCTCATTTGAGGTTCTTTTATAAATGTCCCCATCGACTTTCACGATGTATTCTGCACCCTTTTTTACAAGTTCAACCTTGCAAATTCCTTTTTCTGTACAAAATGTTTTTTTCTGTAAAATCATTTATTATTCCTCACTTTCTTCATATATAATCATTATGCCTGCTACATTACCAGAAGTCTGTTTATTTGCGATAGCTTCCATAATTTCCCAAACATCATCATTATCTATGCCAATAGAAACTCTCTCCATTGACGATACAAACTGTTTGATAACTTCCGCTTCTTCGTCGCTTACTGTAAGTACGCATGCGTCTTCGCATTTCATATTATATTATTCCTCCACAATCTCTAATTTCTCACTGTCATTAACAATCAACATAATCAATTGGCTATCCACCATTTCAGCAACTTTCTTCTGATTTTCTTCATCTAAGCTCTCGCTATCATCAAGAATAATAGGTACTGATATACTGCCAATCTTCTGAATAGAATTGCAAATATCAACTCTGCCAAGTATTCTGTTGCCCTTGTTACTCATAGTTGTAAGAATTGATTTTCCGTCAACAGTAGGTATGCAACAGCTCTTGTAATTGCCATTCTTGGCATATTCAAACAACTGCCACTTAACTAAGCTGAAATGGCTGTTTACTGCTTCCGTCAAGGCTTCATTCTTTGCTTTGTCAAGTTCATCAAGCAAATCAAGGATTTTCTCGGCATTAGCTTTATTCTGTTCAGAATCAATCCTTGTCTGCTTTAATTCTTCAAGTCGCTGTTCATCTGCTGCCGTATCAGCCTTTGCAATCTGGCTTTCGCATTCTGCTAACTGCTGCCTTAAAGCTGTTTCCTGTGACTTTAATTCTGCCTTGACTGCTGAAATATCATTAGCCTTGTGCATAGCCTGTTCCTTTTCGGCTATCTGCTTTTCAAGTGCCTTGTATTCTTCTGTGGCTGTCACATCAATTTCCTGCGGAAGTTCGGATAACTGCTTTTCAAGGTCTGCTAAATCCACTAAATGTTTTTCTAACTCCTGCTTTCTGTCAGTCAATTTCTGTCCAGCCTCAACTAACAGTCCTTTGATTTCATCAAGCATTTTCTTAGCCGTGTTGCCTTTATCAGTAATTCTTTTAAGCTCAGCTTCTTTGTGTGCCTTAAAATCTGCCCTTAATTCCTCTTTTTTATCCTCTGGGTATTCCTGTTTACAATAAGGACAAATAAGTTTGTTCTCGTCAAATACACGTTCTTTTTCAGCTTTCCATTCAACTCTGCTATCATCAAGTGTTTTCTGATATTCAGCTATCTTATCCTTATCAAAACCAACAACATTTTCTGCGTTGCTGATTGATTTCTTGCTATCCTCGATTACATAATTAAGGTTACTAATCTGTGATTCAAGTTTTCTTCTAGCCTTAACATTTTCTTCATTAGCCTTGCGAGCCGTATCGTTAAGCTCAAACTTAAGATTAAGAATATCCGAACTAGCCTTGTCATATTCAGCTAACAACTTGTCATTATCAGTCTGCTTTGCAATGCAATCAGCAATCTGTACTTTAAGGCTGTTCCTAAGTAATTCAAGGTCAGATACATCAATGCCTTGCTTAATCTGTACATCACGCTCTTTCTCTTCAATCTGCCCTTTCAGCTTTTTGGCATTATCATCAACATCTTTTTTAATTTTATTTTTCATAGCACGTATTTCTTCACATGTGTATTTTTCAAGAAGTGGCACTAATTCGGCAAGTTCGCTTTTAGACTTTGCCATATCAAGGTCAGTTGTTTTCTTTACTAAACTGAAAAGATATTCTCTCATTTCCTTTGGCTTCTGCGTAAGAAATACATTGATATTGCTACACATTTTGAAAATGTTCATATTAACATCAAGATATTCGTTGAATGCCTTTAATGTCTTTGGCACTTCGTTGATATAATAAGAGTTAGGGTCATTTACTGTTGTTACCACTACTCCGTCTTTAACCGCTTCTCCATATATGCGCTTCTGAACCTTTCTTAATGTAACTTCTTTGCCATCAACATCAAGCACAAGCGTTACCGCCGTGTCCATATCATCAACGGACTTTCCATCAACCTCACGCCTAACTACTGGATTATTCTTTAACTCATAATCATAGTCAAATAAGCACCACAGATAAGCTGTGGCAATAGTTGACTTACCCTTGCCATTCTTAGCCATAATCTTTGTGATGGCATAAAAATCAAACTCTGCGTGTGCATAGCACATAAAATTTTCAAGTACCACTTTTTTTAAAACTGCTCTTTCCATAAACATATCCTTTCCTTGCTTATATATTCATAATGAACACATCATCTTCTATTGAGAAGTTATCAACTGTCTTGTCTGCAAGATAATGTCGTCTGTCAAGTTCATCAAACGTGCCGTCAAAGATAACACCTTGAACTGGATGCCATACTTGACAACGCTTTTCGTTATCTGCTGCCATAGCTGCTAACTCTGAAACTGTAATATCACTATTCATCAGCATTCTCCTTTTCTTCTATGACTTCAACTCTGCCTACTGATACCTCATAAGCTACCCTGCTTTCAAATTCTTCTTCACTTATCTTCTTTGTATAAGGTCTTGACTGAAACCTGCCTGTCATTTCTATATGTGTTCCTATTGGCAAATGACCGACAAACTTAGCTGTCCTGCCCCAAACTATGCAAGGTATATAATCTGACTTGCCATAGGCTCTGTTAACAGCTATAAGAACATCTGTTATTTCTCTTCCAAGCGGCGTTACCCTGTAATTAGGCTCTTTGCAGATAAAACCTCTAAGAACTACATCATTATTAAAAGGTAGTTCTGTCTCATTTTCATATATCTCTATAATTTCAGTAAAGATTGCTAATATAAGCTTACTTTTTTCACCTATATGCTCGTTGTAGCTTCTTATTCTTCCTGTAATCATTACGCAAGCGCCTGTTTTTAATTCTTTCATATCTACAATTCTTTCAGATATAAGAACAGGAAGTGTATCTACTACTCCGCTAACCCTGTCAATAGAAATCATCATCTTAAAGAATTTTTCTCCAAAAACCTCGTGATTAAAAGCTGGTTCTTCTGCAACTAACCCAAAAACTGTAATATTGTTATTTCTCTCTTTCATCTTTAGTTCTCCTCTCTCTTTTCTACAAATCCAACAACTTTACCGCCGTCAATAACTGTATACATATCCTTTTTCTCATACATATCAATACAATCCTGTACTGTTATTACTTTCTCGTTTACCTGTTTCATACTGTTCTTTCCTTTCTTTTGCTTTAATCTTTAATGTTGTAACTACAATACATATAGTTTCTAGTATCATTCCGACAACAACGCCCAACATAAACCCCTGTATCATAGCTTATATCTCTCTTTCATTATTGTAGGCAGTTCGTAGCAGTCGATATAATCGTGAGTGTCTGCTATGTACTTCTTTTTCAGTCCACTTAAACCACACCCGTATTCGTGCTTTAACTGCCCTAAAATGTCATTTACAACTACTCTTCTTAAGAGTTCACAATGTTTATTTCTTCCTAAGAGGTAACTTGTTCTTCTGCCAATGTGTGCCAGAATTTCAAGTTTTTCTACCTCATTAATCTGCTCTCTTTCGCCTTTTTCAGAAATAATAAATATCAATCTGCTAAAACTCCTTTCCTTAAAAGCTCATACTTATCTGTGCATTAGCTTCTTTTACCTGTTCAGCAAGTGCCATAGGCAACGCATAATCATCTATAAACTTGTGTACATTATCAATGTACTTTCTTCTTATACTTTTATATGTTGTCACGCAACCAAACTCACGTTTTAACTGCTTATATATGTCAGAATATACTGAACTGCGAATACTGCCGTTCTTATAAGCTTCACTATCCTTGCCACCAAGTACAATTACACCTTTTCTATTAACGTGCTGTTTGACCTCATCAATCTCACAGCCGTAAAGAGGTGTGTTATCCTTAAGCTCTGTCATATCTTCTTTGATAGAGTTAACAGCCTGTTCAAGTTCTGTATAGCCCTGTGCTAAAAGCTGTATCTGACCGCCGGTTGTCTTTGGCATACCATAACTGCCTGTTTTTCTGATTGACGGAAGCACTTCTGATGTTACCCACTTACGAAACTTCTTAGCGTTGGGTTTATCACTTCTTAAGATAACTGCATACAGACCGCTTTCTGTTATGAAATTTGTCTCTCCTTGACGCCCTAGATTTAATCTAGTGCGTTCATCTTCATCTAATCTCTTTGCTACATCTGTAGCGTTTTTGATTTCCAATGCCTTGCAAATATCAATTAGGCAAAACATAGGTTCATCATTTACTACTGCTGTTCGGACTTCTCCAAACTCTTCATTATTAAAAATCTGTAATTCCATAAACACACTCCTTTCTTAAAACGCTGACTTGCCAACTTCCATTGAATAGTCACGCTTTTCTTTTTCACAGGGAATATGTGAAGAAGCACTAACGATAATCTTCATATAATCTAAAAATCCTTGAGCTTCCGAAGCAGATAAGCCATATTGTGCAATTAATTCTCTTACAGAGCCAGTTAATTCGCCTATATCCTTATAGTTTTGTAAGCGCTTTACATAAAACATACAGCCTTCTGTTGTTTTTATAAGTTCCTCTTTTATGGCATTTTCAATAAAATCTCTCATCTTTGCTCCTTTCTTAGCAATTAAAATAGTAAGTCAATTATCGTAAGTGAAATATTCAATATTGCAATAACAACAGCGATTATTGATGTTATTAATGCTATGTCACAAAGTCTTAATTTCTTCATTGATACCTCTTTACTTAATCCATTTTTCGACTGGGATTTTTGTTGCTTCTGCTATTTTTTGTACTGTAGTTAACGCCGGTAAAGAATTATTATCTTTCCACCTGCCTACAACTCCATTACCAAGACCACATTTTTTTTCAAATGCGTGTATTGACAAATTGTTTTCTTCGCAATAAGCGACAACATTTTGATAAAACATAGACTTCTCCTTTCTTTATTTAATAAAGATTTAGAGAAAAGCTTGACAATCTTTAGAGAAAGTTCTAATATATGAATTGTCGAGAAACATATTTTGAGAGTACTTCCCTTTAAGTTTATTTTTTAGGCTTTTCCCTAACCTTTAAACTTATTATATAGAGTGTTCTCTAATTTGTCAACACCTTTTTTAGGTGAAACTCTAAAAAATGGAGGAAAACACAAATGAACACGGTAGAAAGAGTAAAAGGCCTATGCAAACAAAGGAAGATTTCAATACATAAATTAGAATTAGAATGTGGTTTTGCTAACGGATATATAGGTCAGTTGCGTAAAGGTACATTGCCAGATGATAGGTTGGGAAAAATTGCCGAATATTTAGGCGTATCAGCCGAATATTTAAGAACTGGCGAAGAAGAACAGCTTATTTTATCTGAACAAGCTGATTTGTGGATTAAAATTAGAAATGACAAAAGATTATTACACTCATTAAAAACATTTTTCGAGTTAAGTGACGAACAGCAAGAATATGTCCTCGGCTTAATTAATTTATTTAAAGGAGAGTCGTAATAAATGATTGAATCGAAGGATTTTTTAAAGACTATAGTAGAGAAAAGAGATAAAAATGGCAACACTAACTATGCCGACATTGCTAGTTGCCTTGGCATTGATATGATTTCAATGTTGCCATTTATGAGAGAGCTTAGTAATAAAGGTTACATCACCCAAACCCTTGAAGATGTAACTATTACTAAACTTGGGCTACTTGCTTATGATGAACTTTAATTAATACTCACGATTTATTAAATTGCGATAAAATCTTTTATTCTTTCAAGTGTACTAGTGCAACATTATGTTGCACTAGTTTTCTTTATATCTGCTATTATTTTATAGATATACTCTAATACTGCATTATCGTTAGTATTTTCTACCATTTCAATAATTTCCTTTTTGTAATCATTGTTATTCACATTCGCACTTCCCCTCTTTTACTATTGTGACGATGTAATTATTATAGAACACACGTTCTATAGTGTCAAGTGTAGCGGCGATATTGCCAACGCCAATCAAACAATATCGCCTGCCAGAACTTGAAAATGTTTAAGGGTCTTTTCTCAAAGACAAGTTTATTATACATTTATCGTTAGTATATTTCAAACACTTTCGGTCGTGTTATTCTGACACTATTCGACAACTAACTGGAACTTGTCGATTGCATTACCCATAACACCTGCATATCCGTCCATTCCGTTAGATGTTTCATCATCTATCTGCTCTGGATAGAAGTTGCGGTTATTGAATACAGATACCATATACTTTGCGTACTTCCAAGGCTCACCCTCTGGTGTGTAGTAGATGATTTCTATGGCATCTATTGGTGTACACTGGTCACCTGCAAAGCCATTCTCAAAATCATCATAATCAAAGCCAGTAACATAAGGAAGCCAATCACCATTAAGTGTATGAACTCTGTACTTAACTGAACCTCTGCTAACCTTGATAATAAGTGCTGTGATAGCTTTATTGTCGCCTGCGCCAGCCCAATCTTCTCTGTCCTCTACTTCGCCCCACCAACGGTCTGTATAAGCGGCATATGTAGCATATACGTGTTCATCTGCGCTATCCTCTGCGTTATCTTCTTCGCTGTTATCTTCTGTATTATCTTCATCATTATGAAAGCCATAAAATTCTGATAAGTCGCAAACTCCGTCTACACCGTCAATTCTTGCGCTAGAAGTATACTGCCACCCCGCAAGATAATGGTCGATACTGGGTGTCTTGTCTGCATTAACATCGTCATTTAACTGCATTTCATCATATCCAAGATAGTAACGTGCTATCCAGAACGGACAATCTAAGTCACTAGGGTTTGTATAAGGCTTAATGTAGCTACCATAAAATGACAAGCCAGTATATACGCCAAACTGATAACCTGCACCCTCAATAACCTCTTTGTAAGCCTTGATAATGTCAATAAGCTCTGAACCTAAGTTTCGCATACAAGTATCTTCTACGTCCATCCAAACAGTTACTTTACGTCCATCAAGCACCTCTAACACTCTTTTAGCCGCCGCAACTGCTTCTTCTACTGTTGGTGTGTATACATAGTTATATACGCCGCAAATATGCACACCTGCTAACTGGCAACCTTTCCAGTTATTTTCAAACTGCTTATCTGGGTCAAAATCACGTCTGATAACCTTGAGAACAGCGTGAGTAAGTCCTGCCGCTTTAACCTTATCCCAGTTAATATTACCATTCCAAGCTGAAAAATCTCCGCATTTAATCATCTAAAATACCTCGCTTCCTACTGTTCCTGTTACGTCTACTACATCTGAACTAATTGTGTTATCTTCTGTGCTGTATGTTGCCTTGTAAGTGTTTTTAACGCCATCAAGGAAGCTCTTAAGCTCATTGTCTAGTGCTGTATCATTTGCTAAGTATGCCGCAAAATCATTGAAGCTGGCTGACATACTAACTGTGCCGCTTTCGCTGATTGTAGCTGACAGATAAGCTACTTGTTTAAGTGTTCCGTCTGAGTTTTGAACAGATAATGTTCCGTTCTTCTGAATTGATGAGTTGATGTCTAACATTGTGTTTTACCTCCTAATTTGTATTAAAAAAGGACACCCGAAGATGTCCTTAATTGCTAATATCCTATTGCAAACCATTTGATTTGCATTACGTTGATATTTGTAATCCAAATAGTGCTTGAATAGATTGTGTATAAGTCTTTGTACCGTTTTTAGATGAACCAGCTTTTATTATAATACTATGTGTTGTATTGTCATTAAACCACCAAACGAATGTAGCACCACCTGCAAGTTCTGACGGATGGCTATTTGTCATTCTGTGGTGGTTCTCCGTAACGCATTTTTCGTCAATGTATATTTCTGCTGCGGTAGTTCCATAATCATCTGTAGTGTCCGTCCAAACTGATATGTTAACAATCAACATTCCATTCCCTTTGATAGTGTATTTGCGTGTGAAGCTAGCTAAATCTATTGATGTTGATGTGTCTCTGACGTTTATTGTATTCAAAAATGTGTTAAAAGTTGAATAGTCTACAGGATCTTTAACAATCAAGTTGTCGCAACTAATTTCATTACTATATAATGTTCCTATCCCTAATGTAGTTTGCCTTGTTTTGCCCCAAATATCAGTACCTGAAATACTCAAAGCATTCTTAACATCAGAAGGATTGAGTTTATATGTTATGTCACTTGTTTTTGCATATTTCCATTTACGGAAGTCAGCTTCTGTGTGTGTTCCTAAAACATAATTTTTTGCTGCTACAAAATCAGTTAAGTCAACCTTACCATTTCCATTTAGGTCGTATTGCTTTAGTGGAAGCTGTGAAGTTGTATTGTTTGCAATGGCATTTCGCAAGGTATGTAACACATCTTTATCTGGTAGTAAATATATAGAAACTGCATTTGACATCTTGTTTGAATCAAATTGGAATCCACTAATTTGTCCTTTTACCGAATACATATACCCATCGCTTCTAATATAAAATGGATAGTTAAACACATTATCTTTAACTGTAGCTCTGACAGACATAACCTTTGAATCGCTTCCAGTTGATTTATCGAGTGATACCCTGTATAAGCCATAACCCACGCTAGGGTCGTACCGGTAATCGCTGTAAATCGAAGTAGAATTGATATTCCAGCCGCCTATTGTGCCACCATTTCCAACAAAGTTTTTGCAAGTTATAGTTCCGTCCGTTGTAATGCTAGTATTTGTACTGTTTAACGTAAACCTGTTACCGCTTAAATTAAGACCACCTCTTGCAGTAATGTTAATTGTATCTGCAATAGCTTCTATACAACTTTTAAGCGTACCAGTATCAGTTTTAGCTATATAAGCAGATAAACTAGCCGTAGTTGCATAAGAAGAAAGGCTACTTTTTGTCGCATAAGTAGCAGATACCGATTGAGTTATACTACTAGCAGATTGAGATATAGCAGAGTTCATAGCAGCTGTTGTTGCGTAATTACTTAAGCTATTCTTTGTTGCATATGTGTTACTTACAGTAGTCTTAAACCCACTTAAATCAGTTGTCAAAGATGTAACCTTGTTGTTAATTGTTGTTACAGTGCTGTTGTCTGCTTTTTGTTTGATTTGTTCGGTGTGACTATTAACTGTACCTGAAATACTATTAACTGTCTGATTAAGAGTTGTATACTGATTACTTACTGTTGTTACCTTATTATCTACAGCATTTATAGAACTATCTACATCTTCAGGAGCTGGCGACCAATCTGTTGCCTTATTTCCTTTTTCCAGCTTTACTGCTGCAATATAGTAAGTTGCATTTATATTATTAACTCTAAAAGAAAGTGTCCCTGAATCACTCGTTGCTGTTGAGCGAATAGTTCCAGTATATCTTTTCCACGTAGTTGTTAGTGTAACTGTACTTGCGTTATCAGCTAAACTACGGCTTGGAGTAATTGTAGTATTTGCAACAGAAGCTTTAGCATAAAACGAAACAGTATAGATTTCATTAGAAACCCATACATTCTGAGTATTTACAAAAAAACGTAAGTAATTACCAGTAGGTTTAAAAACTAGTACATTACCAATTACACTATTATCTGATATAATTGTACCTGTACCTGCATCATATGCCCAATAAGCATCCTTCTGAAAAAAATTACTATTACGAATTAAGTTTGTTCCGCCAATCCGAATATCATTAACCGCAGTAGTTATGTCCTGCTTCCAAACCTTATTAGCAATACTACCTTGAAGCTGTGTAATGCTTGAACCTTGATTCGTTACAGTAGTTGTAAGCGTATTGACCTTAGTTAATGCACTATCAGCCGTTGACTTTGCTGTGTTAGCGGTGTTGTTTGCAGTTGTAGCTGTTGACTTCGCACTGTCAGCAGTACTCTTTGCTGTGTTAGCTGTAGATACAGCTGCACTTGCATTTGTATTCGCAGTATCTGCTGATTTCTTAGCATTTGCAGCACTTGTAGCTGCAATTGAAGCCGAACTAGCTGAATTACTTGCAGATTTTTCAGCATTACTAGCATTTGTAGCTGAATTGCTTGCTGCCGTTTCTGCTTTGCTTGCTGCGGTTTTAGCTTCACTAGCCGTTTTGCTTGCATTGTTAGCTGTACTTTCAACTTTTGTCACAGTTGTTGTTAGGCTTGAAATACTTGATGTATTACTGTCTGTTGTCTGTTTAATGCTATTAACAGTGTTGCTTAAAGTAGTAACTGTACCGCTGTCAGCTTTTTTGCTAAGTGTTTCAGACATTTTAGTTATTGTTGAACTATTTTCATCAACACTCTGCTTAACCTTATTAAATGTCGTAGTATCAACCTTGTTACCCATATCAGTTTCAAGGCTGGTTGTTCGTGTCTTAAGGCTTGATAATTCACTGTCTGTATCGGTTTTCCATGAACTAATTTCAACATCAAACTTTTTAATACCTGTAATCTCACCATTGATGTTAATAATGTCCTGTAAAGCCTTAGTAACATCACTATCCTTGATTAATACCCATTCATATACAGGTGCTTGTTCTGTGCCAGTGTTAGCAAATCTGTATGAATATCCGTCTGCACTCGAAGCTGGATTAACTACATAACAGATATCGCCTATATGCTTCTTTCTCGTAGCATTATCAGTCCAATTAACAGCTGGCTCATTATTAAGAGTAGGTATTTCTGCCTTGGTGAATGTCTCAATGTTTCCGTCGATTTGCCCCTGTAAATCTTCTTGTACTTTATCTAAATATTCTTTTGTTGGTACTTCCTCGGCTAATTTATCTAAGGATAAAGAACCTGTTCCTATGCGTTTACCATTGATGTAACCTACTGTAAGATAATCTGCATTAAGGTTATAAACTTTTATCTTACTTGCATCAATTTCGCCTGAAGTTATCTTATTTGCAGATAAATTCCCTACCTTTTCGTTTGTTACTGCACCATCTTTTATAAGCGAGGTTGTGACAACCTGTCCTTTTACATTAGCAAAATCAATTTGTGCGTATTTTAAGTCCGCTATGTCCGCTGTTAATGAATTGGCTTTTAACTGTGTAATTTCAGCATTAGCCGCCTTTAGACTTTCCACATTAGCATTGATGATATCTGCATATGTTGCGTCTAGCTTATTTGTTTTAAGGTTATCAACGCTTGCGTTAGTTGCATTAAGATTAGTTATTGTTGCATAAGTAATCTTAGCTGTATCAACATCTAACTTGTTGATAAGTGCCTTATTAACAGTTATCAAGTCGGCGTAGTACCGCTCCATCTGCTTAGTAATAGGTCCAGAAGTGACGCTTGTATTCTCTGTGTCAGATTGACCTATAGATGTAACAGTGTCCATAAGTCCGCCGTCGCATTCGTGTGTAATCTGCATTATAGGCACTTTGTAATCAACGCCATTCTTATTAACAGTTATAATGTCGCCGACCTCTAATCGATAATCGCCGACAAACTTAACTGTAAGCGGTCTAAACTGAAAACCGCCTATCTTTTTATAGACTTCGTCAAGAATTGCCTGCGTCATAAACGGATTGGCAAAACTAAGCCCTGTCGCTCCGTCACCAGAAGTAATCTTACTTTGTTCTGTGGAACCACTCTTGGTATTGTTGCAAGTCAGTTTTTGTATTATGAAATCCTTAGATGTTGTAAAGGTAACGCCTTGCTGATAATACTTATGTCCATCAAGTACATAACCGCTATCCTTGTACCACCTTAATTCAAGGTTGCCGTCAGCATTAATAACCGCATTACAGCCTTGCAACACAGCCATATAGCCAATAATTTCTCTGTAGGTATATCCCTGTGGCTTATCTGTAATTGTATGTGTGTTTGTTATGCTAGTTGCTAAAGATATACCTAACTTGCCGCATATCTCATTAAGAATAGCTTTGTCAGTGCTAGGAAATGCCATATCCGAGAAATAAGGCATATCAGCCTTATACATTCTGTCGTATGCTTCATAGCTTGTGTATTCTCCGTCACTTGTCTGCTTAGTAACTGTGAATTTTCCCAACTTAATATAGTTAATTTCTGCGTCAACCTTAACGCCCTCAAATATAGTAATCTCCTTATTTTCAAGGCTTATTGTTGGCATATAAATAGAAAAGGTAACACTGCTACTGCAAGTGTTACCTATCGTAATTTCATTATTGGGATTTATCATGTTTTGAAACTTGAAATTGTTAAGCGTTTCAGTATGTTCTTTTCCATCAACGACATACTTAGAATAGTATCTTGCACTATTTCCCTTAACAATTTCCGTCATAGCTGTGTCTAATATCTTCATTCTACACCGCCTTTATTGATTAATTAATGGCTTATCATAAACTCAATTGAGTACAATTTAGCTGGTGTAATTTCTTCGCATTTGTCGAATGCGTCCATAGGAAGCATTGTCATGTCAGGCGCTTCAATCTCCTGCTCATTAATTTCCTGTAGTTCTTCCTGTAACTTCTTTAAGTTTTCTGATGTAATCTGATACTGATTATCATTGACAACTGGTTCGCCACTGTCGTCCTTGTCTGCATACTTAATCTTAGTATCTTCTATGGTCTGTAGTGTTGTCTTATACAGTTCTTCTAACGCCTTAATATTGCACATAACAGCCATAGCAATTCTGCCTGTAGTCTTATCATGCGATATGTTACTTAAGCTCTGAAATCTGTCTATTAATTCACTTGTTTTAATTTTCATGTGTAACCTCTTTCTATTTCTGAATTAAACTTAATTTTGCTCCGACTATAAGCCCGTCCTCATTCTTTGCCCTTGTGAGATACGGATATGTCACATCTCCTGTGTATATTGTCATTTCCTTTTGTGTGCCGCCTAAGAATAGGACTTGCGCTGTTGGGAATGGGTTATCTATGTCGCTTACTACATTATCAAGCAATAGTGCCTGCTCACCTGTTAATGGCGGCAATTGAAGCTCTACTTTGTCTTTAATAGCCACGATTGTTCCTACCATTTCGCCGTAATCGTTTCTTCCTGTATTCTTAGACCATATCTTGTTTCTGCTGTATGTGTAGCCGTTATATGCTACTGGGAATGTCACCCCCTCGATAATTACAGCACTTATCATTAAATCGCCCCTTTCTGCCTAAAAATGGGTAACAAAAAGGACACCTCACAATTAAGTGAAATGTCCTTGTCATTTTGCTATTTATTTGTTATTATTGACGTGAGCAACTTATATGTACTCATATGTGCTAATCAGAACAGGTCTACCCAACTTGTTCTGATTTTTTTATTATGCCGCTATTAGCTTCTTTGCCGGATTAGTTATAAACTCTTTTATCTCGTTATATCCCCAACCGCAATTAACAAGTCCACTGATAATCATTTCTATTGATTGTACCTTTTCAAGTTCTTCTACTGTGAAATAATCACGCAAATTAGCTTTCTTATTAATTCCATATTCTTCTCTTAACTGCTTTGCTGTCTTTCCGAATACAGTCCTATATACAATATCAGTATAAGTGGAATATGCGTGTCCGTGCATTCTCTCATTTTCGCTTGACTGCTGAATAGCTTTAGTAAGTGACTGCCTAACTGCTATGCCTTTTTCTCTCTCGATTAGTTTACCTTTGAGAAGCTCTTCCATTTGATTGAACTGGTTGATATAAGCTTCTTTAAATTTCATAGCTTTTTCGCCAGTATAACTCATAGCAAGTAAAGTGAAGCCATCTCTAGTCATAATAAACATTGACTGATTGCGCCCTTGCTCATTAATATAACTCGACTGCACGAAATTGTGCAGTCGAAATTCTTCACTACATTTCAAGTCACGTATGTCTTGCAATACTCTACGGTGTTCTTTTTCAAAAGTTTCTGCTACATCAAGGCTTGTTACAACTGTTACTTCTTTGCCTTTGCTTATTTTCCTTGTTTCTACTAGCATAGATACCTCCAAAATATTTTTATTTTATATTTCATTGGTATGTTAAAAGCGCACACAAAAGATTATTCTTGAAAATTTATCTTTCGTATGCGCTGTGTCTCGTTCGTTCTATTAATTTTAGCATATACCAAGATAATATATTTTATGAATATTGTCAACTGGTGTCTTTTTATGCTCCCCACTTTTTTATAAAACAACTTATTTACTTAAATCATCTTTTGACATATTAACAGCAAAACGATATATTTGATGTAATATCCATATATCCTTAATATTTTCTAATGCTTTATTTATTTCGTCTTTTAATTGTTTTTCCATCTGTTTTCCTCCAAAAAAATCTTGAATTTTCCGAAAGAAACTGATATGATAGATTTATCAATTCCTTTCGGAGTTGTGTTTTTAAAGTGTTGTGTTCGTTGGTAGCGGTGCAACACTTTATTTTTTTTGCCCTTTTACTTTTTCAATTCCCTTTTTAATCAAATCAAGTATCGTATATCCGCTTTTATCAGAAAAATTCATTATTTCTTCCTTCTCTTCTTTGGTGACACGAATATATATTCTTTCATTTTTAGGATTGTCAAGTTTAGGTCTACCTTTTTTATTGGACATATACTCACCTCTTTTCTGTCCGCACATTTAATATAAACCGTACGCACAAAAAAAGTCAAGCACTTTTTTAATAAAAAATGGAACGCACCAAAAAGATACGCTCCATTAAATAATTTATTCAAGTGTTAATGCCTTTTTAATAAGTTTTTTATTAATAAATGACGAATGGGCTTCCACCTCTAAATCTACATTACTTCTATCATTTAAAATAAACGCTTCTGCAATTGTAATAGTCGTGTTTGGCTGTATTTCTTTCATAATATTATCTTCCTCTTCGACAACTTTGAGTAAAGGATAATCCAATTCTACGCCATTTTGAAAACAATTTATGTCATAATTATATGCAGCTCTGATATTGTCTTTAGAATTATTAGTGAAATCAAAATAAACAATAAGTATATCTTTTTCATTATTATTTATAATTTCATGCTTAAGATACTTAAATTCCGTATTGTTATAAGTGGCATTATCACTGCTTTTTTCTGTTGTGGTATTAGTGTTCTCTGTCTTTGTATCGGTATTTCTGTTGCCGTAAACTATTATCAAGACTAAAACAAAAGCTATTGCCAAACCGATGTAAAGTTTCTTTTTCTTTTTCATATTGCGTTACCTCTTTACTTTTATTTTATAGCAAAAGAATAACACAATACGCAATTCTTATCAATATGGAAAAGCCGCTTGACCTGTCATATTGGTATAGTTATTGGCTTTATCTTGTACCATTGTAAACAGCTTATCTGCGTCACCTTGTAATGTTATGTTTACATTATTGTTAGCTTCTGACATAGCCGCTACAACAGCATTGTAAACTGCTGGGTAAACCGCATTAGCAATACCTTGTGTAATTTCCTGTTGGTTAGCTACCGCCGTTCTTCCATCCATAGTACCAACCATTTCGGGACCTACTTCATTTGCAACAAATAACTGTCCTTTGTTTGGAAAACCGCCATTGGCATACCAGTCAACATCAATATGAGGCACGCTTGGTGGCATAAGACTAAATTCGCCCTCAATGCTAAAATGTGGCATTTTAATGTGAGGGAATCTAAGTGATAAGTCGCCCCACCAGTCTTTTAAATCATACCACAAGTCACGTATATAGCTAAAGAAATCTTCTATCGCAACCGATATTCTGTGAAGTTCCGGTTTGCTATCCCACCAATTAAGTACACTGTACCACGTATTTTGAAGTCCTTGCATTATTCCGCTTGCCATATCACGCCATTTGTTTGCCGTAAACCAAGGTGAAACATGATTATTCCACCAACCTACGATAGCTGTATTGCCCCACCAATTAGAAAAACTATTCCAACTGTCAGATAAGCTATTCTTAATATTTTCACCTAAGTTGCCCCATCTTTCTTTAGTAAAATATGGCGAGACATTATCATTCCACCAATTATATATTCCTGTGCCGCTCCACCAATTATTGAACGAAGTCCAACTATCAGTCAAGCTACCCTTTGCGTTATCTCCAAGAGATTGCCATTTTGCTTTTGTAAAATAAGGTGCTACGCTATTGTTCCACCAACCTACGATAGCTGTATTACCCCACCAATTAGAAAAGCTATTCCAAGTATTGCTTAATGAGGTTTTAGCATTGTCGCCTAATTCTCCCCATTTCTCCTTAGCAAACCAAGGCTCAACACTTGTAGTCCACCAATTTGCTATATCATCTTTATGCCCGAATGTGATAGTTTCTATCACTCCATCAACAAAGCTGTCTAAATCTTCAAATGGCGCTTTTATAAGATATGCTAATTGGTCAAACATTGACATGTCTATCTTCTCACCTGTAAGTGCTTCATTTAACTTGTTTCCTAAGCTAAATCCACCAATAGCCGCACCAATGCCGCCTATAATACCTGTACCGATTGTTAAGCCTATTTCCCCAGCAGTACCAGCTTGCATAATTGTGGATAAGTCCGTTGTTAGCATAGTTTGTAAGCCCTCTAATAGTCCTCCGCTACTAGAAAAACTTTTTATTCCTTTTTTTATAGCACTCCAGCTTAATGCGTCAGATATTTTTTCGCCCACTTTTTTGCCTAAGCCAGTAAACTTCATAACTCCAAGAACTGACATAATTGTAGTTTCAACAGGTGCAGATTGAAACATTCCTTGCCACATTTCAATGGCTGCTTTTATTGCTTCCCAAATTGCCTTGCCTACACTTGAAAGAACTTCTCCCCAATCAATTCCGGCAAGATAATCACCCATATTTCTGCCAATTCCGTACCAATCAACTTTATCAATAGCGTCTGCAAACCAGTTAAATATGCCACTAACTAGCTTTGATGTATCTTGTCCTGCGGCATAAAAATCTCCGATAGCAAAGTCTTTAAATATCTGCTTAACAGGTTCGAGTGCTTTCTCTATTCTGTCAGCCCAGGCAACTGCCGAATTTTCCATATTGGCAAATGCTTTATTCCACGCCGCTTCATATTCTGCCGCCGCCTTAGCAATATCGTCTGTCAAATCAATAGTGCTACCGCCGCCACCGCCGCTTGAACCCTTGCTTGAGCTTGTATCGTCCTGCAATTTATTTATTTCATCAAATCCCATAAGGGATAATGTAGCTTTCTTAGCTGAATCAGCCACATCTTGATAGCCGTCTGAAATATCTTCTAAGCCGTCTGATGTATCTTTATATCCGCTTTGTCCGAAGCTCTCAAAGTCAATCTTAACCCCCATTAAAGAAGCAAGGTTGACTAATAATCTTTTGATTGCAATAGTTACTCCGTTTACAACTGGCATAACTTTTGAAAGAATTGGGATAAATAGCTGTCCTGCTACCATTCCGACTTCTTTCATATTGTTGCTGAACTGGCGTAACATATTTGATGGGCTGTTAATCGTATTAGCTAAATCACCCCAAGATACTTTACTTTGGTCTAATATTGCCAACACTCTTAATTGCTGTTTTTCCATCTGCGTCATTTCTGATACAGACTTAGAAATGCCTAAGTTATAAGCATATGTCGCTAATGTAGCATTAGTAATATCAATACCATATTTATACAATGCTCTTGATTGACCGATTAAGCCACTTTGTAAGTTCTGCGCTACTGTTAAATAGTCCACATTAAAAAGTGAGCTTATATCGCCTGCAAGCATTGTCATTGACTTTGTTATTGCCGTTGTCGCTTCGCCTGTCTGCCCTAATGAATTAGTAACAGAAGCTAACTGTGAAGCGTACTGCGTTATCTCTTGTATGTTAAGTCCTAAGTTCTTTGCTCCACTTTCTTCAAGCAAACCACCTTGAACATTAACTTTTAAACCAGATAATTTTCCGAGCGTATCATTTACTCTGTTCTGAAAACTTTCTGCATACGCTGTTGCGTTATCGTAGCCGTACTTTTCATAATCCTTATCCCATTCCGAACCAATCTTGCCAAATGCAACCGCTTGATAGTTGAATGCTTCAATGTAATCTGTTGTTGACTTGATGGCTTCTATAAGTTTCTTACTGCCACGAATTACCATAAAATAAGCGGCATAAAACTTACCTATTGCACTTGCCAAGTTCCAACTACTTCTAGTTGCTGTCCTAGCACTCGCAGAAACGCCATACAACGACTTTTGAAGTGAGTTTGAAGATGTACCCACCTTGCTACCTTGACTAGCAAGATTAGCCAATGCGTTAGTCATTTGAATAACATTCTGGCTTACTGTTGGTGCTCTTGATAGCGTTGTCATTAAGCCATTTAAGCCATTACCTAGCTTAGGAATGTTTACAACGGCATTTTCTATACTTTTACTGCCTAGCTTACCAAGTGACTTTGCAAATTCTGTGACCTGCGTTGCATTTTGCGGAATAGCTGATATGCTTGCAACTGCCTTTGTGACAGCTTGAAGTGATGTAGCTGTGTTAGTTAGTGCAACCGAATCAACAGAACCTATCTTTGTGATATTCTTAGCAAGTCGGGTAAAATCTGCTGTTCCTGCGTTCATATTCTGCATAGCAGAGCCTAACTGACTAACGCCATTTGCAAGATCGCTTAGTGATGAACTATTAACAGTTGCAAGTGATATTGACAGCTTTGTGAGATATTCCATTAGCTTATCAATAGAATCAATAGCTTTAGTGGCAGTACCGGTAATTTTGACTTCTAAACTGTCTAATTCCACGCTTTAACCCCCTTTTATAGGATTGTTGGCGGTAGTCCTTTCTTTTCGGTCTGTACCGCCCATTTTTGCTCATTGAGTAACATCTGCTGTAGCTCCTTATCATATGTATCTTCTTCACTTTCTTCTGTTTTTTCTGATAAAATAGCTTGTTTAGGATATTCAATGTGTACATCTTTATTAAATGCCGCACCTATTCCACAAGAAATAGCTGGAATTGCGTAAACTAAAAACCAGTTATACATTTCTGAATCGCGATTTTGTCTATTAATCTTTTTGCCTTTTGCGTATAGCAATAGTTTTGTAGGTGTCATTTTAAGAAAGTCTGAATAACTAACGCCTAGTGAACTGGCTAAGACAAAGTATTCTTCCCAGATTATTTTGTGGAAGTCGGTTTCTTTAAGTGGTCTTGTGGAACTACTGTCGGTTTCTTCTGTTCCTGTGTTGCTTCTTCCACATTGTTTGCCATTTCCTCTAACATCGCCGTTATTCCGCTCAACTCGAAAAAACCATCATCTTCCATCGCTTTCTTAATTTCTTCAAACAATGTTCTATATCCGTAACTCTTATCTGTCTTTCTCTTTTCTGTAATATATGCTCTAGTGAGTTCCTTTGCTTCATCCATTGTTACCGGGTTATTGTCGATACAGCCTGCATAAATGGCTAAAATGCAAATCTCTGGCACATCTGCTGTCATATTTGCTAATCCATCAAAGGAAGCCTGTGCAACACTCTTATCCGTTTGTGCAAGTAAGTAAGAGCCATTAACAACAGAAAACATTTTCTGCACTATTTCTTTACACTCTGCTGCTCCAAAAGAGAACTCAACTTTGTATTCTTTTCCGTTTACATTAATATTCATCATAATTTTTACCCTTTCCCACCCTATCTTCCATATAGGGAAAGGTGCGGATTTTACACCGCACCTACCTTTTAAAATAATTATTCTGTTACATCATCAAGATATGATGTGTAGTCGGCTGTTTTGGCGTTTGTGCCACCAATCGACACAGCCTTTGATTTAGTCGATTGGCTTATCATTCCCCCACCTTTGTTACTGTGAATGTGCCACCAGCACCTTCAACAACTTGAAGCTTGTCTGTGCATTCGATAGGTGAAGTGTTAGGAACTGCTGTTACTGTCATTTCGAGAACACTATCTGTTCCAGAGACATCGTTAGGCGTTGCTGTTACCTGTCCGATAAATGCGTACTTAGCAACCGCACCTAATCCGTCAGAGCCATATAACTGAATAATATCTAACTGCTTACCCTCTGCTTTGATTAAGTCCTGTAAATAAGCCTTTTCAAGGTTTCCTGTGTAAGTCTTAGCGTCAGATGTTTTGATACCCATTAAGAATGTCTGTGAATCATCTTCAAATGTTGTACTTTCAACTGTGTTAGGTGCTGATACTGGTGCTGAAATTGACTTAGCCGCAACCATTAACTTATATGAGCCTGCAAAACCATCTTCGCTATGCTCTTTGTAGATAACCCTAGCTTTATAACTTGTACTTGCCATTGCTTTGTCTACCTCCTAAAAATTTGCAAAAAAATAAGAGCATTTCTGCTCTTTGTTACAATAATCTGTCATTTGCCGCTATCATTCTTCTGAATCTAGCGGTACTCTTATGTACTTTATTGCTTATTGAAAATTCCGGCATTGATGTGCCTTGAAATCTCATTGTCTTAAATGCATCTGTAATTACTGCCATAACCTTGCGACAATCAGACTTGCTTGTGTTAGTGGTAACATCTACTTGAAATGTCGCTAACAATGCGTTAATTGTCTGTCCGTCAAGTGTTTGCCCTTGTTCAACCGCTGGTAGCAAGTGAATGTATACTGTTGGGAATACTGCTTGACCGCTGTTTTCTCCCTCGTTGGTTATAACTATCTTTGGGTATGTTTTCTTTAATTGTGTTAGGGTTTTAGCCTTGACAAGTGCTGTAACTGTATTTTCAAGGTCTGTCGCCCAATCATTTGCATTTGCCATTAACTAAACACCTCTCTTGCTACCTCAACATATTTCTGTATGATTTCCATATCAGCCTTATAAACAGGCATTTGTGCTTCTACGCCGTGTGTAAGAACCAAGTTTCCGTCGCCATCATAGTAGCCCCATACTTTTTGTACGCCGTGATGTTCTCCATATGAGCCAATAATCATACCATTAACAGTACCTTTGGGGTGTTTACTACTTCCAGCCGCTCCATTGTAAAAAACGCCTGCTCCAAACTCTATAAACATAAGTTCTTTGCCCTCTACAATTAATTTTGCTTCGACATATTCTCCAACGGATTCCATTTCAACATAGCTATGATGGCTTGTATCAGAACCACTACGAACGCCTTTTTCATCATAGGTGTAACTAGCTTTTGTCATATTTTCATCAATGACAGGTATTCCGACTTCTGCAAGTTCTTTGACGAGCTGTGAAGTTTTTTTGATAAGCCAGTTCTTATACTGTTGTAGCTGTCTGATAGCTTCATTTATAGACTTTTCAGACAAGGATATATTAATTGTATGTCTTGCCATATTACACCGCCTTAGAGTAATTTTAAGTCCACAAAAACTTTAAATATTTTAGGTGACTGAATTGCAAACCAATCAATAGTTGTTTCATCGTGTCCAAATTGTTCTATATGTTGCCAATTACACTGTAATCCGCTTTCAGATAGAAAGGCGTGTATTATTTCGTGTCTTAATTGTTTCTTCTGCAATTCTACAAAATTACCCACTTCATTATAGTTATCAGAACGGATTACTATTAGCTTTGCTGTATTGTCGCAAAAGCCGTCCATATCTTTATCGTTAAGTTGCCTTAACTCGATAGCGTATGCTGTTCCCAAAACATTAATCGTTGTGTCTTCCATAATGCACCTACTTTACAACTGCTTTAAGCATATACTTAGTTGAATACAATGCCGGCTTAATGCCTACAATCGTGAAGTCTGCTGATGTTTCATCAACAAGGCTGTCAGATGTGTATGCAGGCTTGCTATTAAGCCATATAAGGTCGCCTTTTTGGATAGGTAGCATATTCCTATCCGTCAGTAAAATAGCGTCAAAATCAGCGGTATCAAAGCCATATTCCTTGCTCTGTGCCTCTCCACCGCTGAACGATATGTTTGCTTTAAAATCAACCGGCTCTGAAAAACCTGTTTTCTCACTAAGGACTTTGGGTATCTTATTTCCCTCATCATCAAGATAAGGAATGAAGTTACCCTCTGTGTCGGTATATCCCTCATAAAGGATATTGCCGTCATCGTCTCTTTCGTAGATAATTACTGTCTGTCCTTGAAGTGAATACTTCACAGCCTGTTTATTAATGTCAAGCATTGTTCTTTACCTGCTTATAAATCTGATTAACACCTGTGCTTGATAGTCCAGACACAATTCCTACTGCGATTGCATTAAGAATATCATTTGCCGGAAAGTCAGGTATTACATACATACCTATAATGCCTAATATACCGCCTGCAACGCCTACAATTATAGGAATGTAATTATCCTTAATGTGTGGAATTGCCTTAGCTCCTAAGCCTATCAGATATGTTATTACAACGATTGCTACAACTGTTGTTACCGATGTTATATCCATTCTGCTATACCTCCTTATCTTCATTAAGTCGTGCTTCCAATCCGTCTATTCGGTGGTGTGCCGACTTTACACTTTCCTCAACCTTAATAATCCTGTTATCGTGAGAATTAAGTTCTTTTCTCATTTCTGTAACTTCATTCTTTATCTCTGTTGTATTGCTTGATATTGTGTCAAGTTTCATATTTATGCGTGTATTTTCTTTTACACGCTCTGTAAGTTCTGCATTGTCAGACTTTTTGTTGTTCTTAAGATTAAATCCCAACGTAAACAGTCCGAAAAAGACGGAAAAAGCAACTGAAATAATGCTTATAATTACTGCTATTGGCATTGATATACCGCCTTTCATAATTAATAATGGCACACTGCCCACCACCCTTAATGTGTACCGCCTGCTACCATATTGCCGACATCAGTAAAATGGTAACGCACAATCTTCTTTAATATTCTGTAATGCCCTATAGGCGTTATAATACTTTGGCAAATGGAAATACCCCGACAAATAAACTGTCTCTATCTCTCCAAGTTCTGTTGACACCATTCTCATTGTAGCTTGCCATAAATGCTTCACCCGCTTGTGAATGGTCATAGACAGCCAGATTAACAATAACACTCTCAAATTTCTTCAAGTCCTCGGTTATCATTTCATCTGTGTAGCTGTCGGGGTAATTTCTTCTTGCCTTTACATCTTCTGTAGCTTGCTTAATAAGCTGTTCGATTACTGGATTATCTTCTTTGTTATCGAACACTACCACATCAGATGTTGTTTCGTCATCATTTGTGACTGTATCAATATGAAATTGTTTAAGCCTGATTTTAACCTGTTCTAATGTGGTGTATTCCATAATTCAAACCCTTTCTAAAGTTCTACATTCTCCATTACTGCTCTTGCTTCAAGAACAGCAATGTAATCTGTCATTGCCTTAATCTGCATATTGTATGTGCTTCTAGGGCAAGTAGGCTTGAATGTAAGCTCGTTATTATCCCATTTAGCAAGCATATCTCTTAACTTCTTGTAGCGAATAACTACTTGCTGATACTCTGCTTTAAATCTTTCTTTGTAATCAGCACTATTCATCATTTCTACAGTATCTTTTAATTCCATAGCTTCAACTCCTATAACCCTAGCTTCTCAATTAACAGCTCTTTAAGTTCTGCTCCTGTAAGCTCCATTGCATTCTCAATGCCTTGTTCTAAGGCAAGTGTCTGCAAGTCCGCTGTCGGCATACGTTTAATAGCTGTTTTTGTGTAATCGCTTGTAGGTTGAGCAGGAAACTTGTCCTGTTCTTCCTCATACTTAAGTTCATCTCCATAAACAGCTTCCTGTCTTACGTTATCTGCTGTTACTTCTTCACTCTGCTTTGCGGCGTTGATTTTGTGCCGTCTTAATAACATACAATCACTCCTTTACGCCTTAAACTTGGCAAGAACTACCTTAGAATCATTGCTAAGAACAACTGTATAGTGTTCATCACCAGTGATAACAGTTGTCTTTGCAAGAATATCTCTGTCAGATTCAATCTCAACACTTCTCTTCATATAGATTGTAAGTGCATTCTCTTCCTCTGACACGCCATCTGCACCTGCGTCCTCGTTAGGGTCTTCGGCTGATACGATAACAATAGGGCAAGCGTAGAACTCTGCTGTAACAGCTTTTAATTTGCTACCTACCTTGATTTCCTTATCCTTTGGCTTAAGCGTATGTGCAAGTGCTGTATTAAGGTGAACATTAGTTGCGTCTTCGCTTGTCGTGTCAGCTACAACATTGATTGTTCCTGTTGAATCATCAAGCTCATACTTAACCAGCTTAACTTTCTTAGACTTAACAACCTGTGCTCCTGCAATAGAACCGATAGTGCCATTCATAATTACATTAAGTGGATACTTGTCATTGCTTTTGAAATCATCGTCATTAAGCAATGTGGCTTCCTGTGCCGGATTGATAAATAATATCTTTGTAAGTGATGAATCTGATTCATCATCAAATTTGCTATTAGCTGTTACAACTGCTGAATAGCTGATAGGCGCTGCTGTTCCATCGTAATCAATAGGCGCTGTGCAAAGTGCGTCATAGCTGTCATTATCAACCTTTGCAGCGATTGACATAGCAATCTGATTAATAGCTGTACCGAGTGGGTCGCCATAACCAGATAATACTGATTCATCTGTAAGCTCTACACCCTTACCTGCTTTCTTAACCTTTGCTTCTGTTGTAGATGTTGTAAGTACTGTTGTACCCATAGCAACACCTTCTGCTACATCTTCTGCATCACCAATATAAGCAAACTTCGGCACAACAATTGTGCTACCTGGTCTGCCTACAAGTGTTGTGTCAACTCTTGCAATAGGCGAGAATTTAATCTTCTTTGGCAACTTAGCTGATACCATATCAGCCATTACCTGTGGATCTACTAAATTTGCTAACTTAGTCTGTGGCATAGTTTATTTACCTCCGTTTTCTACTCTGTGAACTTCTTATAAAGTTCTGGATTCTTATTTTTGAACTCCACTCTTTCGTGGTAATTCATCTTGTTAAACTGTTCCTGTGTTACTGTGCTTTCTTCTCCACCGCCTGCATTAATAGCCGGTCTTGATTTAAGCCATTCTGCCTTAGCTTCTTTAACCTGTCTTTGCACTTCATTAGCAATTACAGTTGCTATAAGGCTATGGTCTGCATCTGCAACCGCCTCAATCAAAGAATCAATATCCTTTCCATCACCTATAACTTTCTGATAAGCATTGACAGCTTTCATATGATTAAGCTCTTTACTCATGTTCTCAAACTTTTCAGCCTGCAATTTTTCAGCTTCCGCTTTTGCTTCCGCTTCCTGTTCTTCTGCTGTCTGCTTCGAGCGAAGTTCTTTCTTATACTTAGCTGCTTCTGAACTGGCTTTATCGGAAGCGTTCTTATACTTCTCTTTTTCAGCTCTTTCACTAGCGAGCTGTGCCATAAGTTCTTCTACGCTAGGTGTATGCTCTTCGTTCTGTGGTTCATTATTAGTTGTTGGTTCTGTTGTTGTGTTAATTACATCTGCCATAATTTCTTTACCTCTGCTTTCTGCGTTTTTTGTTGTTCTCTCAACTTCTTGCGATATTTGTATTGCCCTTTCTCTAGGGCATATAAAAAGCCACAAGGCATTTTCTACCCTGTGGCTCAATATCAATTATTTATCTGTTTTGCTTTTATCTATTACCGGACTATTTTCTGTCTGGTCTGATAAGTCTTGCATTGTGCGGTCTTTATTAGGTGGTTGTTCTCCATCTCCGCCCTCTGCTTGGTTCTGTGTATCTTTGTTGATTATGCTATCTTGATATGCCTTAACCATTTCTCCGCTTCTCGCTACAACATCGTTAGGGTCATCAAAGAATGGAATTGCATCAACTGTATCTTTAAGGCTAAATCCATGGCTTATCAATGTCGCCATGGCATTAACCTTGGTTGACATTTCATAAGTTTTTTGCCGCTTAATGTTAGGCTTTACATCTCTTGCCCTTAATTTAAGTAATGGGTTACTGCTGCTAACATTGTTTGACAGCTTGATAGCTGCAAGAACAGCTTTTATCTCTTCCATTTTGCAGCCATCAGTAATTAATTGCTGTTTTGCCGCCGCTGCTTCAGCCTGTGACCAGCCTGTTGCGTCCGACATTGCAACTCCTGTACTACCACCACTGTTATCATTTCGTTGTGGCACATTACATTTCTGCAAGATTATCTGTCGCCTTGATTGAATGTTATTAAGCATACCTGTGTAATCATAATTGATTGCAAGTGGCTCGACTATTGGAGTTTTGCCATCTGCTGATGTATAGGTCTGCATCCATTCTCCAGATTTTGGCTTTCTTACTTTTTCAGTAATATGTGGTGTTCCATCTTTGTCAAATATTGTTTCCTGTTCAACTGGGAAATCAACATCATTTGTATGCCATACTGCCTGTGTATTCTGTTCGACATCATTTGTAAAATCTGAAATGAGTAGGTTTAAGTTATCCATTTCAGATATTTGCCGTTCAAAACAGCCCATTCTATCAAATGACCTTGTATATTCAATAATAGGAATTTTATGCAATGGATTTTCTTCTCCGCTTCTCTCTAAAAATCCCCATTTTGTCTTTCCTTTTTCTGGTCCGTTAGTAATTTTTATTCCATCCGTAACTTCATAGCGAATATCTTTTGTAAAACAGGTGTAATATCTTGTACCGCTATGTTTGTCTTTGATATAAGTGCCTGCAAGAATAACCCTCTTATCGCTATAAGCTGTTGACCTTACAACAAATGTTGTTCTTGGGTCTAATACATTATATGTGAAATAGCTTTCCCCATCCTCATATTCTGTATTCACATCAATAAGTACATATCCAACGCCACCGATTTCAACATACCTTGCAAGTTCCTGTTGCTTCTGCCTTGCGTTTTGTGATTCGTAGCAACTGTTTAATTCCGCTATAGCTTCTGTGAGGTTAGAATCCTCATTGTCGCCATTTTGAACAAGTGTTATAGGGTTCCCCCACTTAAACCCGAGACAGAACTCGGTAACCTCATTAGCCACATTATCGCAACACTCACAGTCAATGTCTGGTCTGTAAGTCTTTGGGTTTTTCCTGACTATTGGCTGTATTCCTGCGTCATAATCAAGAAGAAACTGTATTCTGTTGGAATTAATATCGTGTTCCAAAATTGCTTCACGCAAAATTGGTATTATATTGTCAGGTGTTATTTCTTTTGCACCTGTATAAATAGCAATTCTTCCTGTCTGCATTGTCTACACCTCTAATAAAATGTCATACCGCTTGAACTTCTGCTTTGTGGTATTTCCTTAATCTGAAAATCATCATTATCGTTAGGCACATACCATATCCATTTGTGGCAATGCTTGCACGCTAACTTATGTGTTCGTGGGTCTTTACTGTCTGCCTTAGTTAAAAACTTATGGCAGTTCGGGCACATAATTGATTTATCTTTATTCATATAAAAATTCATATTTTTACCTCGTTGCATAGCAAAAAGCACCGCCACAATTAAGCCAATGGCATTAAGCAACGGTGCTTTTCTGATAAAGGATTGTTTTATGTTTATGAAGTTTGCTTTTGCTCAATATAATAATACAAGATTTTTTCGTCACAATCGTAACAACTTTTAATTTTTTTCAATAAATCTTTGGAAAGCCATTTTTACGCTGCTTTCAGAATTGCCGCCTATAATGTGTGCAATCTGAATCCAAGTCTTATTTTCTAAAAATCTAAGATTAATTATTCTTCTCATTCTACTATCATCAACGCTTGCTATAAATTGTTCAACCTCATTGGTTTTTTCCAACAAATCATCTTCAAGCAACTGTAATGTGGCTTTTCTTGCATAGAGAAGTGTTTTCTTTCTGCTGTACTCTGGAAATGGTATGCCCTCAATCTTAAAATGCTGTTTGCCGCCATTACCACCGCTAACAGAATCTATAACCATTTCTCCGGCTTCGATTTTGCTTATATCTTTTTCAAGTCGTTCTATCTTTAGCCTTACTTCTTTTACTTCTTCCTGTAAATCTGAATACTGTGATAAAACTTCCTTTGTTACCATAAATATCCTCCTGTTATATCGGACTTGACATTATTACTGTTTGTGTTGCTTTTTTATCTATTACCATTGCAAGCTGTGTTATAGAATCGCTTGCGTCATCGTGTGGATTTTTACCCTCTGATGTATACATCGTAAATTCATCCATAGCGTCTTGATACATTTGTGTTCTTATGTATGTTGGTCTATCATCTATCGCAAGATATTGTCTATTAATGAGGAAAATAAATGTCTCTTTTACTCTGTCAGAATAGCCCTTAATTTTCTCTTCTTTAGGCAGTTTAGTGTTTGCGTAATATGGAATAATTCTACAGAAATATACATTTTGCTTTTTCATTTCAGTTTTAATGCTATCTGTCATCAGCTTTCCACCGGCATTCTGCTCAATGTGCAATTCTGTAATATGATGTTTCTTAATAGCTGCTACAATCAAAGGAACTGTAACCGCTTGTGTACCTTTCTTGTATACCCAGTCTATAATGTATCTTTGTTTTCCACCAAAGTCTGCACATATTGGCATTGATAAGTTATCAGCTCCGCCAAACGCCGGGTCGCATAACGCAATTACTTTTCGTTCTTTATTTTCTAATCCCTCATCAAAATCTCCGTTAAAGAATCTTAATTCATTGTCTGGAAACAACAATCCCTCACGGACGTAAGGCTTTTGCATAAACTTAGCCATCCATTCAGCTTTATCAAGTTTTTCTCTCATATCTCTGTAATAAGCTGTTGAAAAGCCATTTATTTCATAATCAAAGTTACTTTCGTCATTTTCATCAAGTGCCGGAATTCTTCTGAACCTGTATTGTGGGTCATTTTCATATTGTTTTCTCATTCGTTCCAACGGGTCAAGGACATTCCATAATGTACCAACCATAAGTTCTCTTGCCCCATCGTTTTTTCGGTCAACCATTTTGTTTAGATATTCTTGATAAGTATTTTCCATTCGCATAGGTGACAATGAATGTTCTCTATCTCTTACCAAATCATCCACATACAAATATCCATCTTTTGATACATCAACTGCACCAGTCCAAGTTCCATCAATACCACGACAAGTAACTGTTGCAAATCTATCCGGATTTCCAAGGGTTATTGTAAATTCATCAGCACTTTTATCTGTTACAAGTGGTTTATTTGCGTATTTTGGATTCCAAAAGTAGAATAATTCAGAAAATATATACTCTTCCGTAGTAAATAAGTTCATAAGCTCTTTATAAAATCCTTTTGCAAGTATTCCAGAGTGACCGCCCATAGCTGAATGGCTATTAGGTCTGCGCAAAGCTACCCACGCAAGAAAGAATATGCAAATTGTTGACTTTCCAACTCTTGATGGCATTGATAATCCATAAAATTTAATTATTCTATTTTCAAGGTCTTCCAGGTCTTTAACTACAACCTTAAGTGTTTTGCGGCGTGGAAAATAAAATCTTTTAGTCCAATGCCTTTTACGCTCCATATAAAACATAAAACTTTCAAAGTTGTAATAGCTTTCTAGCTTCAATACATCATAAAATTGATTAAGCAAAGGATATTCGCTGCCACTTTCCTGTACAACTTTCTCTACTTCCCATATATCTTTGCCATTAAACTGTTTAGGGTCTGTACAGTAGCCATTTATAAGCTCTTTTGTCCTAGTCGTACATTTTAACATTGTGTCAATTTCACCCTCATTCTTGGCAAGCTGGCACACGTTGTAGTAGGTTTCTGTAATATTTTCATCTATTCCATTTTGGGATATGTATTTTTCGCAATCATCTATCAGCTGATTTAATTCAGAATTCAAGAAAAGCACCTCCACTTTTCGGCAAAGGTGCTTATAGGCCTCTGCCCTTTAACTGTTTAGGGTTAGCGACTGAAACCATTTATCAGCCGGTAATATATTATTTAATATCAACATCTGGCATTAATCTTTCGGGATAAAATACCAATTCATAATGGTACTTATCTGTCCCTACCGGTTCTGTTTGTTCCATAACATAACACGTCCAATCGTTAAGATATATATAATCTTTATAATATGTGTTCTCGCCTGTTTTGATAGTAACTACAAGCTCATTACTGCTGTTGTTGCTAAGGCTCATATATCCCTCTGCCTGCAACATAATTGTATCTGTCCTTGCATTTGTAACTGTAATTTTTCGATAGAGGTTAAACTCATCTCCGTCTTTTGACAGGTTATGGTTTACGACATCCGCAGTTCTACAACCAACCATTCCAAGCATAATGCAAATTGTCATTCCTAATGCTAAAATTTTCTTCTTCATAAAAATTCCTTTCCACTGATAATCAACAATTATTTATTTTAATTCATCTGCTGTAACTATATGCAAAATTCCATAATTGCCTTTATCAAAACTGTCTCTTGCACTTTCGTGACATCTTGTGCGTAGTACATTTAATGCACTTTTAATATTGCTATCGCAAATAGCCTTAGCAATGTCAGAAAATGGTTGTGGGTTGTCTAGTCTTGAATTAGCTTCTGCTATAGAACAATGCTTGTATTGTATTATCGTATCCATTGCCCAGTCTCTTGTGAGGTTTACGCCCAAAAATCTGTCCGTAACTGTATTCCATATAGCATACAGATTGTCTACATCATCTTGCAATGCAACTATTAACATAATCCCACTTCTTCTCCTCTCTATTCGCTAATGATTTTGTTTCCTCTAGGATTTTCATTGCTAATGCTCTTGAAAATTCATAATTATTTTTCGGGTATCTGCCTAAAATTGATTTTGCGTACTCATTAACTGCATCAACTGAAATATCAATGTCAATAGTCATATCGTGAAATTCAGATGTTTCTATCGGTTTGCCATCATCATCGCCGATATGTTTAACATTATCAATCTTTCTGAATGTTTTCTTATCAATGCACAACACTTTTTCGCAAACATCAATACATTCTTTTTTCTTTTCGTCATTGGCACACTTGCCATCCACATTGTATCGGCAAGCGGTAAAATTGCAATTATTCATTTTTAATGCACCCCATTATGCCACATATGTAATGGCTTCTTGTATCAGAGATTGTTCTGCAATCAATAACATTACCCTTGTTAAGGCAAGTCTTAAGATGTTCGCATTTATCGCACTCTGTATCTTTTTCTCTATATTTTCTCGGCTTGTATTCCTTGAAATCCTTGCACTTGTAATTTAGGCTTGTATCATTCCCTTTGGCGCAAGTGTAAATGGGATATTCTTCTCCTATTTCTTCGTCAAAAATATAATCTTCTTCGCTGAATTTACATTTTGAACAATCATTCATTCCTCATAAACCTCTCAAAATCTTTTCTACACTTAGGACATAATTCATATGTTCTTTCGGAAAATTCATATCTTCTAACATTCTTTATTTCAAGACACATATCATTATCTTCAAAAGTGGGAACTATATCTCCGTAACATCCAACTTGCTTAATTCTAACTTCTTTCCAGCTCTTAGGTATTATCTCTTTTCCGCACCTGTCGCAAGTGTGCCATTCTTTTTGATGTTTCATTCTTCCACCAACTTTCTATATTTCTGATATATCCTTTATTTCCCCATTTGAAAGTTTTACCTTAACTTCGTCTGCTAGTAATGTTATTTTGATTTCTTTTGCCATGTCTTTTTGGTAAATATTGGATATGCCATCAATGCTTATTACTCCTTTTAGAAATTCGCCATCAAGAAATAATCTAACAATTCCGCTTGATTCGTCAAGCAACACCTCTTTAGCCATCATTCCACCAGCTTTCTACCACAGATAGGGCAATAATTGATTTTATAATCAAAATCCATAAAGCTATCGCCTGTCGTAAAGTGAATAAAAACGCCATCTTCATTCTTGTGTATATAATCTTCATATGTGGGATTTTTATAATCTGATGTATGAATGTTTTCGCAAAGTTTGCACATACTACTTCTTCCCCCATAAATTATCCGGTAATTCTTCGCCGCCATAAATCTTATTAGCATATTTAAGAAATGTCGGCACGCTGCAACCTGCTACTTTTGCCGCCTTTACCTGTGAAGCCTGCCCCGATATGTATAGGTTTATTGCTTCGTAGAATTTATCTTTGTTTAGTGGATGTACACCCATAGCCATAATAATCACTCCTTACATTTCTATAAATCTATTTGCCAGCTTACCAAGATATTCAGCATTGGCAAAATGTGTTATTGAATAGTTAGTGCTTTTTCTATGCTCTCTGATGAAATGGTCATTAATCATTCTCTGTAAAACTGTAATGCCCTTATCGTCTGTTTCGTATATAGCGTCAGCGTCAAAATGTCCGTGTTCTGTATCTGTGATAGTTGATAATACAAAACATACATTCTTTAATGTCTTATCTGTAAGTATTGGGTGTACTTTGTGGAAATAGATTTCGTATAGCTGCATATACATCTTGAATCCGTCTTTAACGCAATCACATATAGCTGAATTATCTATGTCGTTGTCACAGATGTTATTGAACCTATCAACCATATCTTTTTCTTTAAGCAACATCTCATTCCTTGTGGCAGCTCTCGCCGTCGGTTTCTCTGAAAACGATGTATGTACCTCTCCATCAATGTTAATTGATGTATTGTCCTTATTAGTAATTTCTGAATTATAATCTCTGTTCAAGTAATCTATGTTAGTATTATCTGGTATTGCTTCGTCACTGACTTGTGTTTGATTTTCCATTGGCTCATTATTGATTACGCACGAGTGCGTAATGGTTTTTTCATTTTCTGGAATTTCAATTTTATAATCACTTAATGGATAACCATTCTTTTTAAGGTCTTTTGCAATATTTACAAGATTTACCCTATATTGCAATGTTCTATCCCACTTATATTTAGGGTTATTTCGTTTTGAGATATAACCCATATTTACCAAATCGCTGATATATCTTCTTATCTGACTTGCAGATAAACCTAACATAACCTCATCAGCTAACTCTTCGGCGGTTTTATATATCCAACCATAGAAAAGCTCTCTTTCTTCTTCTCCATTGCTCTTTGCAATCTCATTTTCTTTCTTAATAAACTTATCGGCATCCGAAACTCTTTCAGACCAATAAATGAATTGATTGAGGATAATTGCTTTTCTATAATCGTTTGTTATTGATAATAAATCTTCTCTAATTACTGCTTTTTTAATTTTTATGTCTGTCATAAATTACCTCCTACGATAGATAACCCTACGATTTATATAAAAACAGTTGCCAGGAGTTCGTAGGTTACTCTTTTCGTGTTGCAATCACTAGGCAACTGATTTTACCAATATTATTCCGGCTTATTCATCTCAAAGAAATGCTTCTTGCATCTTGAATCATCGCTATCAAAGCTACAATCTGGTTTAAATCGTTTTTGGCATTCATCACAAAACCAAGATGTTACACCTTCAAGCTCTGAAACAGCACCGCAAAGCTCGTACAATTCATCATCTGTGCAATTCAGCACATAATCCGCAAGTTCCATTCTTATTTTTCCGATTGAACGATGCTTAATCAACTTTGCCATTTTATTTACCTCCACGAATGATAATTTCCACGATTTTAGATATAACAACAAACAGGCAGTCGTGGTCTGCTTTTCGGTAGCTAACCTAGTTTGTTGTAATCGGATAGATAGGACTTGAACCTATGACTTTCTTTGCACGCAAAGTGTTCTCCCGACTGAACTACTATCCGTTATATAGTTTAATTAGCTGCTAAAACAGGTTTCTCAACTCACAGCATTGCATATCCCCACTACGAACATTGATATGCGTTCCCACTCGAATTGATGTGGTGTGGATTTGAACCACACATAGCAATCACTTTGCAACAGGTAACACCCATACAGGTTTCTTTGCCGACATTGGCTTCTGCACAAGCGTTGACATAACGCAGACACAAGGATTCGAACCTTGACAGCATTTCTGCTGGATAGCTTAGCAAGCTACTGTGATACCATTACACCATATCTGCAAAATAAAAAAACTGACACTTTGTTGGGAAATGTAATAAGATACTTTCGGAGATTATTGTAAGTTTTAACAATCAAGCTAAGTTTATTGTTACGATTGGGGATATATGTCGCAAAGTGCCAGTTTTAAATAGCAGTGTGAGGTACGAACTCACATAATAGGTCTTGGCAAAAGCTGGATGCAATACAGATAAGCCCGTGCAGTAGGACTTGATAATGTTCTAAGATAATGCTTTCGCTCGCTATTACTACTACTGTAACTGCTAATGCTGCATTGAGCTAATTAAGCGTACAGCAAAACCTCACGGACTTTCTGACAGTCCTTAACAGCTCTTGCTATGAGGTGAAAGAAGGACTTAATGTTGGTAAGTCAATAAGTCCTGTGAAGTTACAAGTGTAATTAAACGCTTGTAACTACCCCTATCAGAATCGAACTGATGATGTAAGAATCAAAATCTTATGCCTTGACCGCTTGGCTAAGGGGCAATTAAGCTACTCTTTATCTTCAAAGAGTGCTGCAATATCATTTGTGCTATCAATCTGTTCTACAAAGTTATCTGTGCCGTTAGGATATGTGTCTGGGTTACCATTGCAATTTTTACAAGGTGTTTCAAACCACATTTTAAATTTATACAAGCAATTACAGCAATCTTCCTCTGGCTTAAGCATTAGACATCACCTGCCTGCCTATGATTAGCTCTGTAAGAATCAAAGCCATTCGGATAACGTGCTATAAGTTTATCTATGTTTGTCTGCATTACATCATCAAGATTAAAACCGCAAGCTTCGCAAATCATAGCAACGTACCACATTACATCGCCGCACTCTTTCTTAAGGTGTTCTAAGTCTATTCCTTTTTCGTGGAATATTCCCTTTTTAACAAGGTCTGATACTTCGCCAGCTTCGCCAGTTAAACCTAAGACACCGTTAAGAAGTCCTGCTATGTCATTTATATTACTGCACTTAGCATTATTTTCTACTAATGGGCTAACAGGAAGTTTACCGGTTAATTCAGTGAGTAGCCTGTAATGAGCCATTTTATCGTTAGTACGCATAGCCAATTTTTGGTATTCATTGCCCTGCATTTAAACGCTCCTAACTCTTTTTTTTATTTTTTAAATTTTTTTTGGAATTTATTCAGCCGAACAGCTGATTCTCTGATGTGTTTATTGAATATCTTGCGATTGATTAATATGTGTCTATTATACACCTAATTAGCTTAAATGTATAGATA